>Ga0209367_1007691_pt1 | contig 14822 bp, 6 predicted proteins | sample WorMetLIZISLAND2_FD_187412 | JGI IMG/M metagenome (GOLD analysis project Ga0209367, IMG submission 187412) | Marine gutless worms symbiont microbial communities from Max Planck institute for Marine Microbiology, Germany - Olavius geniculatus... ... | reverse complement strand
GATAGTAACAATGGCGTCAGACACCAACGGGCATTGAGCCCACGGTTGTCGATGATGACGATGACGTATATGTAGGTACCTGCTAAGGCGTGAACCTGCGCGCGGCAAACCGACGAACACCCCTCGGACTCACGTCGGATCGCCGCAAGGACACGGCGGCCCCGGAGCATCTGCCCGACCTCAGCCGTCGCATCAATCACAGATACGCCAGTTGGACAAGCAGCACCTCAAGCCTAGCAAGTAGACCTTCGCGGGATAGACAGCCGCTCGGCAAGTTTTTTACAGATTGCCTGCAGGAACCTGGAATATTCCACCAACACTTTACGCTAATATAATGGTGTCCACTGTTAGAGCCTATTTGAGTCGATTTCTGTAGTGCTCTCCCGAGGTGTTTTCCCAGCCTACAACTGGCATGTTTGACTATCTCAAGGGCGCGAGCGACAAATTTTTGAATTCGGTAAATTACTCCTCCGAAATCCGAATAGGCCTACATAGCCACTCCTCAGCGGGCTGGCTATTAGGCCTAATTCGGCTGCCGAATTAATATTTTTAGGCTATTTTTACGGCTGCCAAATGTACAGTCAGCGCGTTAATTTTACCTCAGCACGAATACGACGAGAGAAACTGTTTTGACGACGCCCATTTTCAAGAAGCAAAACTTCACAGTAAAAAATTACTAACCTAGGCCTATTTTACAGGTCATAATACACAGTCGGGCAGAAACAAAATTTAGCTTGTTGTTTTAGCATCGCTTAAGTAACCCATCGGTAAATATACTGCAAAATGTGACCCGAAATGTAAACACGCTTACGTCACTTATAAGTCTACGTCATTTATGAGTCACAACAGAAAGTACAGCAAAAACAGGCCTTGAGCAAAAATAACTTCCTTGAATATGCGGAGTCTTAGCAAATAATTATAGTGGGTATCCAGAACAGATTTAACCGTAATGCGGATTTCCATTTATCAGGACATGATTCTCTGAGATACGCTAACCCTAGCTCTAATCCTATCCATAAACCCTAAACCATAACCGTAATATTAACTCTAATTCTGGTTCGGATTACGCCTAGAGGTAGCCTAACGATAGTAACTAACGCTGGTGCCGCCGGCTAGCGAATGTAATTGTGTCTATGACTGTGGGCCTCGTTCTCATTCAACCGGATAAATAGTCCATAGGCTATTTATCCGGCTGCTGGATATGTAGTCACAGCGAAACGTAAGTGACACCAATAACTCAAATACTTAAAAACACTTGCGTTTATTTCACTGATGACGAATACATAAGAACGTCGATCGTACACAGACATAGGCCCTGTACATGTAAGCAGCGAAGGCAAAACTAAAATCACAACCGTCCTCCCCTACCCCACTGTCTTCTCCCATCCACTTCCTTGTCCTCCCTTAGCTTCCCTCACCTTCACCTACCCTGTGTTACCCGTCTGTACTGTATGCCGTTTGCCGTAGAACTCGAGACATGACGGGTGTATTGAATACAGGAAAAAGGCGATTCGGGGCCCCGAGATTCCAACTTTTTATGCCCTAAGGGATGGGGCAGGTATACGTGTAATAGGTCAAAAAACGTGTATGGTCCGTATGAACAAAGTCATAATGCTCGCCTCAGAAAACTAACAGATGACTAATCTTGTAGGGCGTAATACTAAAATAATTCAACGGGTGGGAACCCATTATGGGCCACTAAAGATTAACCCACGACCATGGATTACCTAACAGCAGAAGCCTATCTGCAACTGTTTTCCGTCCAGACGCGCCAATATCGGTAAAATAACCAGTCTTTAGAGGGTTGCCCCTCTTTGACGCTCGCTTGCGCAGGCCTCCTTGAACCTACGGGGTCAGCACGTGGACTGCCAACATCTGCGTTTAATGTTAAAATTTCACACGCCATGTTGTCCTGGTCTATCTAAAACCGTTTCGTCGCAAATCGCTCTCAAATTGTGCGCTGCAGTCAAAAATTGCGACAAGTTCACTAAAAACTCCTATTTTGGGGGCTCAGGGTCGTTGAAGGTCATCGATGTAGTAAATCTAAAAAGCCCGTCACAAAGCAGCATGTCTGTACCTATCTGCAGCCATTTTCACACTATACGAGCCAATAGTGTCAAAATAATGACTTTTACGGAGTGGTGGTACCCCTCTTTGACGCCCTCGTTCAAGGGGAATTTTTTCGCTTATGTGCACGAAATTTTGTCCTGATAAACTAGAGTCCTTGATGCAGCCAACAGTGAAAATTTCGTAATCCTAGCTTGCACCGTTTTTAACTTTTGATACAGATCACGAATGTGACAGACGGACGGACAGACGGAGGTAGGCATAGGCCATAACTAAAACATTCTGCATTCTGCTGTCGCGCGTAACAAAATAAACATGTAATTGTAGGCTATATTCGCTGCACTTCATTCCCCAAGGCAGACGTCACTAATAGGGTGTTTACACGATCCAGCAAACGTCCAGCTCCATTATAACACTTAGCGTGATCGGAGTCGGGTCTGTGATGCGACTTGCACACATACCATCACTTACTTTGTTTTACTGCGCTTTCAAACATGCACCGCTGTTGCGCGTTCCCGTTCGCGTTAGCAGGGCTTTTCTTGTTCCTAAATCCTAATGAATAGCTATGTTCATTGTTCACTCTTTAACTGTATAATAAAAATTGTTAAAGTCTGTGACTGTCGTCAGCTCATTCTAAATAAATTATGTATGTTATCTTTGAAAATATGTAGGCCTATGCACTTTATACACTGTTACCTTATCTTCGCCCAGATTCAGTTCACAAGCCTGGAGTTCATCTGGCTTAGTCTTAGAATTGTGTCACTTCCTCTCAATAATTATCAGTAACTGTTGTATAGTGTTGATTTTAGTCATGGTTATCATTTTTCATATTCAGTATCAGCCCAGTTTTACTTTAAACGTATTACTGTAACCAGCTTCAATCCTGCACTTGCGTTACACATTTCTAAGTAAACTTACTGATTGGATTTGACTTCATACTAGATGTCTGAGGCTTACTTATGCATGCCTTTTTATACGTAGATAAAGTGGTTAACAACAGCGACATACTTCATTGCAACGTGTAGGTCTACATAAATTTCACATTCAGATATAAATTGAGATTATGCATAAATGATAAATTGTTTTATGTAGCTTAATATCGAGCAGGCAGAAATAAAAGTAAGGATGAAAAAAGTAAAACACGATATCAACTTTATTTCACCAAATGCTTTGTTCAAAAAGACTAATAAATGACACATTTATGACAAAAACACAAAGTACAAATATTTATGCTGTAAATTTGTGATGCACAAAACAAAGCGCAAATATCACAGGCGTGCGGTAGCACAGCCCTGTGTTAATGGCGACTGGCTAAGTAAAGGGAGAATGGCAAAATTCGACCCCGTGCAGATCCGAAACCCCTGAACCGATCGACACAAAATTTGAAACACGTGATTACGTCGGCGAGACTACCCCCGTGCAAAATTTCATGCAAATCCGTCCATTGGGGGCTTTTCGGCAAATGGGTGAAATATAACGAAATTTTTTTTCCGATATATAAATTTTTTTTGTTGACCGACCTACAGGTCAGACCGGTCGGCGGATTTTCACACACGATGGCTCAAACGACGCGGTCTCACGCAAAGGTGTGCCTTTTTAGGGGTAGAAAATTCGAAGTTAATATCTAATCCCTGAAAAATCCCCCCAAAGTCGAAAATTGGGCCCAAAAACGGACAGAAATTTTCGGCCAAAAACGCTCCTGTATAGAAACTTCACCTATAAACGACCCCTAATCGTCATCGTAGGCCCATAAAAGTTGTATAGTGAATAGGCAATGTGGTCATTTTGCCCCCCTGCCTATAGGTCACGTGACACGGAGCATGCGCAGTCAACTTTTGGCCTTTAACATGAGCAAATGCAACTTTGAGGCTTTATAACTCCGTAATGGCGCAAGATAGATGCATGATTCCAATGGACCATCAATAGGAAACCACATATGCCGAGTTCAACGGTCACGTGACCGATGACGTCACGTGACCCTAAAACGTCAAACTCGTGACCCCAAAATCTTTGAAGCCCCGTATGTCCGTACACGTGCAAGATAGGCGCATGGTCATCATTGACCAGCAATACGAAAGTGCCCACACCGAGTCCTAGGGTCACGTGACCGATGACCTCACGTGACCCCTAAAGATCAAAATCGTGACCCCCAAAATATTTAAGGTTCATTGTCTTCATGGCCGTGTAAAGCATATGGTTTATAATTGACCATCAACATAAAAACTTTGTTATTGTAATAAAACAGCAAATATAAATGTACAAAACATCAGTTTATACACTTGTTAATGGCGACATGCAATGAGAAACACATCAAAAACAGCAAAAATCATAAAAAGGTGATATCACTCACCATCACATCGCCTAACTGTCAATGTGCTGTTGAATAATATCACCTTTTTATGATTTTTGCTGCTTTCGATGTGTTTCTCATTGCATGTCGCCATTAACAAGTGTATAAACTGACGTTTTGTACATTTATTTGTTAAGTATCTATACCACTAAACGGTGTTCGTATACATCTTCAAAACAAACTTACAAGTCCATTTCAGCAGATAAAAACGCACAACCTGCGAAATCTACGTTTTTATATTAGTCACAATTTTTACTGAGCACAGTAGCAATATGCAGAATCCATATGGCTAATGACTGTGTTCATAAAAGTTCATAAGATCCGCAAGCATACGCTAACTGAACAAATGCATCAGCATTTCATTGCATAAAAATGGCAATATAAAAAAGAATTGCTGAAATTATAAAATGCAATAACAGCCATACATAAACCATGCAAATTAAACAATATAAACACGTCACAAGTCCAGAAAATTCTGCTGCGATATGGGGCGTTCTGCAAAAATGCACAACCCAGAAAATTCTCACACTTCAAGTTGCAATCTTGCAAAAAAGTAGGGATGGGTAAATATATTTATTTTTATATTTTTTTTAATACCTCCAGTTAGTAAAGGTTGCCCACTTTACTGATCATTTAATTGCAAATTTAATGCAATTACTGCAACATATTATCAGCGAAAAAATTGGAAAATAAGTCAGTATTTGACGCACACCGGAAGGTCTACTTAGTGGCTTCTATCAGCCAAATCTGAAATCAAAATCGGGCGCAACTTTCCTCCCAGTTTTGGGCTCAGGTTTCCCTCAATTTTTGACTCAAGTTTTGTTAAGGGTGTAGATTAATAAATAGGAAAACAGTGAAAAATAGGGGGACCTTAACAATACTCCCGCTACTTTTCACCAGGTATATGGATAGAAGCCACTGGATCTACTTTATATTGGAACAAAATACGACTGTAACAAAGTCTTGGCAGCAACAGTTCATACCACAAGTTTATGAAACTAAACAAATCCATGCATGGGCATCAGGAAAATATCTCTCACACACAAGTATCTCTCACACACCCAACATAAACGTATTTTTTGCGTAATTTTGTTGAAAGTTCTGAGTTAAGTCATAAGCCCGGGGATCGGGCTTTCTCTCACCGTCGATGCCTTTGGCACTGTGACACGCTACTGATCATTTTAAGTCGACGCGTATCATCAAAGCAATACAATTGCTTTTGTTATAATCACGTAACAAACAATATACATAATATATTAGCAAACCATACTGTCTAACATTTTAATTTAATAAACAAATATTGTCACTGAGCATACCATACAAACAGTGGCGGATTCAAGGAAGGATGGGGGAGGGGAGGAACCCCTTTATTCCAAATTTCTAAATCCGCCACTGCATACAAACGCAAGCTGTCGTGAAAAACGTGATGCCAGCTGTTAAACTGTTAAACAGAATAATTTTGAGAACACTGTGACTAACTGTGGAGCATTGATGATTTTGTCTTGGTGATTTTGGTGGATTTTGTAAACGTAATTACCTAATTTAGTTGCTTCTGTAGTTCTTTGTGGCGAATAGGGCCTAAACATTGTCGCGATTGACAGCAACATGCATGTTTGTTCTTTAAAGCAAAAGTCATAGGTCCTATACATCAGACAAAGTAATTGGTGTAGAATCAAGCTCGAGGTTGCTAGTCTACGAAGTTACGTCACGTAGCTAGTCTACAAATTTACTGCAGCATTGTGTCCCATCAGGTGTATGATAAAACATATAAGATCTTAGAAACAGCATAAAGTATTAAATTTTTAAAACTAGTCAATATCTGATGAAGACAAAACTTAGGGTTCTCTGTTATTGGACCATTATGTACGTTTAAGACAGTTAACTCAAAAAACGAGAAAGCAGCTCACATGCTCACATGTTAGTTGGCACTGCTTAAATCATCCTCTTACGTTAGGATTCACTACGTGGCAGGGATAAAACAGAATACAAAACTTTGGTGAAGGAATTGTAGTACCCAGTGCAAAAACCAATCTACAACTAATGCAGTAATTGCCCGATACCTTTAATAGAACTGTGTTACCTATTTCCAAAATTATTAACAAGCTAAACATCTTACTTTGTATGTCATTGTCAAGCTTTTTGTCTGAATGCATTTTTCCGGTAGTTAGGAGCCAGTGCACTGACATACTGGCTGTTTTTGTTTAAGCCGATAAATATTAGATCAGCCAATATATTTTGTGTTGCAGTATCTGAAAACGTATTTGAGGAAAGCAGCTGAACGACATTAAATGACATTGTTAGCATTTCGATATGGTGACTGTCAACTTCTACTGCAGAAAGATTTTGCAGTGTCTTAAAAAATTTCAGCTTGCCTGCATTATTCATGTGAAGCGGCCGATTCTTAACAAAACCAGGCGTGTTTTCTTTTGCCCACTCCAAAAAAGCCATAATTGCATTAGTGTGTTTACCAGTGCTTCTGATAATCTGTAGCTTTTGACCTGACTGCATAGTTCAACTGTACATCAGCCTTCGCGTTTGGTGTTACGTACAGAAAGATGGCTGTCATCACCAGCAGCCACGTCACAATTTTCCTTGACAGCTGCCACTGTAGAAGCAGTCAAGGCTCCAGCTGCTTTATTTGAAAAGTTGCATTGTATATATCCTCTCAGCTGTTTAATAACGATTTTGATGCACTCTACTCTGGTGTAGACGTCACATGCCGTCATTACAACCAAAGCTTGCCTGAGTGATGAATCTAGGTGTTGTGTTATGAGATCTATTGTTTCACGAGCAGCAAATCGTTGATTCTCGGGCAAGTTTAAATGTGAAACGCCTAAATTCTCCAGTATGAAAAGATTCCAAGTACAGTGTAAAACAACCCGATATATTTTGTCTGGCAAAATCGTTAGTACTACGGTACGATTTATATGAACTGAGGGATTGGAAGGTACTCATGGTCTGTAGTTTGAACTGCCACACAGGATTTTGTTTAATGCATGAAGTAGAGAGTCGCCTAAATCATCAAACTTTTTTACAATGCTTTTACACATCACTGTTCTCCAGCGCAACTGAACTTCAGCAGAAATATAAACTTGAAGATCGAGCTGCTGATCCAAAGTTGCCTGGATAAAATACTTAAAAATGTCACTTGACATTTTTTTCTTAAGCCTGTAAATATTTGCATTATTGTCTGGATCGTCAGCTGCATCAGTGTCTGAACTGTTGTCTGGCTCAACATCTGACTGTGCAGTAGTTTGCTGCTTGCGAGGTCTTTTTGCTTTTTTCAGAGTTGAACAACGTGCACTTGCAACTCTTTTCCTTGAACCTTTTGAACTGGATAAGTACACTATTGGCTTTAAGTCACATGCTTGAACTATTTTATCACCTAAGTTAAACATTGGTCCACTACCCCTATGTATATGTGGCTGTGACAGCTTAACGATACATGTTTCTACATTTGCTAATCGCTGCAGCAATTGCCCCAGTTCTATAGTAAACAGTTTGCTACGTTTGTTATCAATGGAAAGCTGTTCTAAGTGGACAATAACTCTGTCAACGTGAGGGAGAATTGAATCATAACCAGGCTGCTGCATCCAGTTCATTAGCACAGTTTTCGTCTGAATATGAACAACTAAGTCATTTACGTCACAATTCCTATCAAGCCCTTGTTGTTCCAGATCATACAGCTCAGCACCCACCACTACAGGCAGAGAATTAAACGTTTTATCCACTGCTACAATGGCAAAGTTCTTTATACCTTGGTCTATTCCTATACGTCTCTCCTGTTGCGATGGTTTCAACCAACCCGATATTTGCATGTTATCAGTGTCATCTTCATCCTGATCTAACTTATCCTCGTCTTCTTGCTCATCTAAAGTATCCACTGAAACCGATGCATCACAACAAGTAGGCGGTTTTGTGGCGTTAATTATTGCTACCCATTCGTTGTTGTTGTTTGAATAGTCTGGAGTAAAAGACTGTTCCTCCTGAAATTGTACATGACACTTATGCTTTTCAGCAAATTGTTCTGCATCAATTTTTAGCGTTTTTTCGCTTTCTCTTCTTGACTTATCGTGATCAGATTTTCCAATATTCTCCCACACACTGGGAAATATTGGACTAACGAACAGATTTTTTAGTTCATTTGTTATAATGCATTCAACATATATTACTATATATATCTGACGGCACATGATTATTGGGACTTTCGAGCCCAAGATCAACCGACACTAACCTATTCTTCCATGTCTGTCCTTGTGCCCGATGTGCCGTTATGTAGCGTGAAAGATCTAGTGAAAATTGCTCGTGGTAGCAAGATGACGGTAACTGTTTTTTGCGAACCCAGGATGGCACAAGTTGAGGTAAAAATTTTCGTCTATATAATGGAACCCAGTGAGGATTTCTGAAAAGACATTTTCTTTCACTACCCACAAGAAAACCACGAAATTGAGGAAAATTGACTATTACACAGTATGGAGGGGGGTTCTGCATGTCAAGCAAAGCTTTTACATCAGCGTTATTGTAAATTATCTTGACTACTGTGCCAGAAGTGCTATTAACTAAACCAGCAGATACGTTGAAGTTCATGATTAAACAAACTTCACATCCCTCAGCAATACACAATATATCGGGAGCAAAATTGTATTGACTTGCAGGTATAGATGCAAGACAAGAAACTATTAAGTCATTTTCACCTGTGGTGTGATACCCAGCTTTAGATATATGCAATCGCTGAACAGGTTCTTGTTGTGTGCATGTCCTCCAAAGGTCACGCCAGTTGGCTATACTACATGATTCGTTGCTGTAGTGAATACCATAAGCAGTCTGCACTGCCGGATACCTTCTCCGTTGGTACAGTAGCTCGTCGAGATCTGCCAAAGTCTGTTTTCCATCTCTAACACGGTCAAAAATTTCTTGTAGTAATCCTTTATTCTGGAAACTCCTTTCAAGCAAAATGCAATTTTTGCTTAAACACTCCCTATACAGTGTCTGACCTCTTGTTGTCCTTATTTTATATTGCCCTGACTGATATGACTTTCGCCCACTTCTATTCCCATTCCCAGTGCTGCCAACACGGCTGTCATAAATAGCTGCACCGCACACGGGTCTAAGCTGAGCTGCATCCCCTAAAAAAACCATAGTCTTACCCCCAAAAGGCTTCACGGCCCCATTCTGGTCTTTCAATTTTCCATGTGGGTTGAAAATTTTGCCCATCGTCTCGTCCAACAGACCCAACTCTGCAGCGGACATTGCGTTTACTTCGTCAATTATAAAAATGTCAATATGCTCATAACATTTTCTTAAGTTATCTAACTTATTCTGCTCATTTGCCCTGAGCACTGATTGATTTTGCTCATTGTGTGCCCAGCCAAACATGGCATAAACGGTGGGCCCATTGAAGTTGGAAGCTGCTTTTCCGGTGCCTGCACCAGCTTGGACCCGCCCTTTCGCTGCTTGACATATATGAAGTGCTACTTCTGTCTTGCCACTACCTGCCTTTCCGTATATGTAAATTACTTGTTCTTCGCCGCTAACTGCTAAATCAATTGCTTTGTTATGCCAAAAACTCATTTTTTCTCTCGGGATAGTTGTCGGGGGCGGATCAGCCATGAACAATGTGTTTTTATTGCTTTTAACCATTTCTTCTCTCTCTTGCCATGCGTGCTGGAGGGGAAATGCAACGCATATATCTGACACTGCAGGGGGGTCTTGTTGTATAATATCTCAAAACACATCTGGGGGCAAGAAATTCAAGACAGAAGGGACATCTGCCTCGTTGACCTCATCATTAATTGGTGGACGAAAGTCGATAGGAATGTCTGTCAATACATCTGCTGCCTCATACTTGGCAGTAAATATACCTTTATTCCCAGATCTATCTTGGCGAATGTCATTGTTATGAAGTGTAGTTAAATACATAGTGTAAGAATATTGATTATCTCTGTGCCACTGACTATGCTCTGGTGCTACTTTTCCCGCAAGCCATAGATCCTTATACACTCGCTGAAATGCTTCCAACTTCATGAGACTGTACCGATTTTCCAATTCAGGATCTATGGCGTTTAACTGTTGCCAAACCTCCAGTGACAAGAAAGACTCTTCTGGACTGTTTTTCCAAGGCATATAACACACCAACTCTTGGTATGCCCTATACAGCTGTCTCCTCTTATTAATTGGAAGATCAAAGTATAACGTCTGGGACGTCGTTATGTCGGGTTCGACTTCTTCATACAAGTGGGCAGGTTCACAATACAGGACGGTGCTCCAGTGCACATGCCGACGTGCACGAGATTTTCTAAATTCCCAGTGGCCAGAGTTTATGTCCCGTGACTTAAATTTTCGTTTAGAAGTGGGTGACAACAGTTCAGCTTGCAGCGGTTTTTTCAATTTCCAAGTATAATTTATTGTCTCAGCAAATTCCCTAAAACACATGTCTTCCAGCTCCGCCTTATCAAATCCAACACAGACAGTGTCTGATCTACACCTTTCTGCATAAGCAGAATACTCCGTTCTGTCTGAATATATAATGACATCAGTCTCATTTACACTTTCAATTAAATGCCCACGTGGATAAAAACCAACAACTGACACGTCATTAAAAGTTTTCCGAATTTCTGGAAGACTTAAAACCTTATATGCCAACTCGGACTTACTTAAAAATTCACGATGAGAACAATCGGCCAAAACTAAATGACTCAGTGCTTGTTTCATGTTTGGAGGCATGATATCATTTGACTTTTTGCCAAGATAATCAATCACTTCCTGCATTAACTCATTTTGTTTTCGGCTCTTCGAGACATACTTTGTTGCATAGCGCCATTTATGCGCTGCATCCACTAGCGGATAAACGTCATGATTGGCCCTCCAAAATTTCAAGAAATATTTGTTCAAGTTGGGAACCCTACTGCAGGTTCTTTTTGGTAGCACTTGCACTTCCATTTGGTCGACGTTAACCTGCATAATAGCTGGTACAGTGTAAGGAATAAGCTTTTTGGGGAATGAAAACCTGCAACCAATGCCTTTTTCATCCCCACCACAAATGTTCTGGATACAGTGATGCATACAGGAGACCGAAGCAACTTTAGCATTCTCAATATTCTGATTGGGGTCGCATTCTGGATCGTTAAATGCCCTCATAATAGGATGAGTAGATACGGAGACATTTTTGTTTTTGTAATTACTCACAAACTCTTCTCTCAAATTTTCTATATTTATGACTTTCTTATCATCATGACAGTCAACACTCATCTCGTCTGAGTAGAAGGCTGCCATTGATATGGACTCTGCAAACAACGTTACATACCTGCTGGCTAACAGGCCAATTTCCACAATATTCCATGCATCTTCAGTTTTTTCCGGAAGAATATTTCCGCACTTTAGTTCTTGTCTCACTACTCTGCCATTATGAATAAGTCTCCCCAATATGGAAGTATCCAGCACATTTGGCAACTTCGCTAAACAGTGCCAATGTTGTACACCACGTGTCTCTGTAAATTCGACCCTACTCCAATACCAACCATTTTTTTATCTATCATTTGCTGACCAATCCTCATCGATATCCTGGCACTTACCAACCTCTAGAGGTGGAATTTGACATATGCCACAGAAAAATGCCCTAAGGAAGATTTTTGCCTTCCTGCACAGGTAAATGCATATCTGTGGAGCAAATTTGTCTAAAAGTTCGGTATACTTTTCGGTGTTTAACTCAAACCAGTTTCTGTCCATTGTACTATCAGATCCATATTCCAACTTATAGACCAGCTGCCTAACGTCTGGCCATGCTCTGGGATCCATGTTCAGGGTAACAAACACATTGGCGTCGCCGAGATCACGACTTATGGATTCTATCGCCAATCATTCTGAAAACCACTTCTGTCTTGAATTAGGAATCTGAGACATTACTGCTGAAAGGTCAGGCAGCTGACTATCCAATATACCATCCTCATTCATACCATCTTTGAATGCCTTCAGTACAGACTGCAGTGGAGTACTAATCTTTTCTGGATGTTGACTAATGTAATACCCAACCATGGCATTAACCCTCCTTTCTGTTAATTTAGCAAATTGATGCATCAGATAAACGCTATCTTCGGCATAGTTCCAGCTGTATGACCCATCTGCCATTTTGTGTGAATAGAGCGTTTGCTTTTGGAGCAAATCCCTTGCTAGTTTATAGTCCCCAAAATCTAAAGGTGACTTTTCCGCATTAGGGTAAAGATGTGGGAAACATAAATTTGCTGACACATTATATATTGGCCGACGTTCACTATCATCTTCAACCACTTCAATTAACCCATTTTCTTTAATTCTGACTATCTGCTTATTCTTTAAGTACAAATTTGGGTATTTGTCTAACGTATAAACCTCCGTTTTTGACAAGCCTGATTCCATTGCCATTTGAACAATGCCATCTTCGTCCTCTAATGCGCTAGTTTCTGCATCCTGATCATGTACAACTTCTGCTAACTCGCTTTGCCTCTCCAATGCAAGCAATGCATCATTGCTCAATTCTAGCTCTTCATTTGCTTTCATTCTAATATACTCTGAATGATTTTGAAATAAATAATGTAGCCACTGTTTAACCCGTTCGACATTTGCAATTATATGTTTTTTGGAATGATCCTTAAAATAACGCTCCACAACAATAAAACGGTTTTGCAGGTCGTTCCTGGGCAAAATCTTGGACCATGTTTTTTGTGAGTTATGGAGTAGAGAAATACTTTCTTGTTTGTATTTTTTATTCGCAATAAAGTTTCTAGTGATAGTGACGACCGGGTGCACAACTGCTATCAGTGCACATTCTCCAACAGTCAAGGCGGGCAAGTCCTCAGATTCATGACCAATTTCAACTCTTTTTGGATAGTTGTCATCAGCCGGTCTAACTCTATTCCACGCCTCCTCAAATTTAGCACGATTAGCACTTTTTTTAATGTCGTTGCTTTCTAAGCAGTCAATACAAACAGATGCCCCAGCCTGATCCAGTTCCACCAGAATGCCGGTTGACTTGCACTGACGGCAATGTATTACTTTGCACTCTAGTTCATTTGCCATACAAAATTCCATCCGCTTTTCATTAAAAATGCCTTGCTGACTGTCTTTGTCCGCGGCCCAAAACCAACCCTTTGGAACCGGAAGTGTTTTGCATGCAGCATTTAACATATTTAGCCTCAGTTCGTCCTGCTTATTCCACTTGAACTTGCGTTTGACGTCATCAATTACTTTGAGGTCGGCCACAACTTCCTGTATCTCTTCAGACACCTTCTCTGTTGACACATTACTGACTGTGCCCATTAGCATATCATGATATGCTTTCAGTTTAACATGCATTGCATTATCTTCCTGGATTTGATTACTTACTAAAGGCAGGTGCTTTTTGTACAGATGAGACATGTTAGACAAGAAATGTTTTTTCAAGTCTTTGCGATTATTGCAGTTATCTTCCTCGATCTGTTTTCGGTCACTAATAACAGATTCTGCATTACGAACAGAATTTGTTATACGATTGGTCTGTTCACATATACCTGAGTTGCCATTGTTTTTCTGTTTTTGACTGCTACTACTGTCCTGTAGTATACCACTGCGAACAGTATGCTTTTTACGCTGGTGCACATGCAAACCACGTTGAGTGAGGAATGATGCCTTGCAAACGCAGCAGCAGAATTTGTGATTCCTCTGTTGCTGCCCAATGGAAATGGATTCTGTACTGCTATCAGGATTTGTCATACGATCTGTACGTTTATCTCTACCCAAATTGCCAGTGTTTTTCTGTTCTAAACTGTTGCTATTGTCCTGCAGTGTGTCACTGTAAACAGTATGTTTTCTACGTTGGTGTATACGCAAACCACGTGGAGTAAGAAATGTTGCCTTGCAAACACAGCAATAGTATCTGTCCATACAAACAGCTGTTGGTTTGTCGTGTGTCTGATTAGCTGAACATTTCCCAGAGTTAACATTAACATCAGAATTGGCAGAATCATGCTCTCTGTGCACCTTATCGCAATGCAGTTTTAAAGCATACTGTGCTGCAAACTGTTTGTTACAAAGAGAACAGCAAAATGCTTTGTGTTTTATATGCTCATGTTCACGCAAACCGCGTGAAGTAAAGAATGTTGCCTTGCAAACATAGCAGTCATATCTGTCCATATGAACAGCTGCTAGTTTGTCCTGTGTCTGATTAGCTGAACATTTATCTGAACAAGTTCTAATGCCAGAATTGACAGAATCGTGCTTCAGTGATTTCTGTTGAGCTTTGTGCACTTTATTATAATGCACTTTTGATTTTTAATAGGAATTGTCCAGTAGCTGGACTTGCCATCAAATGTGGTGATATACTTTGCTCGCGCTATGCGCTGAGACACATCGCCAATATTTGGGGGACCTAGCGCATCCGGTAATGTGAATTTGT
>Ga0209367_1007690_pt1 | contig 14823 bp, 10 predicted proteins | sample WorMetLIZISLAND2_FD_187412 | JGI IMG/M metagenome (GOLD analysis project Ga0209367, IMG submission 187412) | Marine gutless worms symbiont microbial communities from Max Planck institute for Marine Microbiology, Germany - Olavius geniculatus... ... | reverse complement strand
GGTACAAGTTCCTAATGAATTAAATTTTTAGATGAGTTCTTTATCAGTCTTTGTTTGAATTTCAATAATAAAGACAAACATGGGTAATATTTAATTACAGATTACAAGTGTTCTTTAAAAAGTAGCATATTATATGAACTTTTTAAATTATAATTTCATAGATGTCACGTGAGTCACGTTTTTATGTCACGTGAGTCACACAAAGCAAGCCACTGTGCTTTGTCAGACAAGAGATTTAGAATGTATGCTTGTTATTGCAATGATACATCATCTGTATAGAGTTTAGAAAAAAAATTAAATTGCATGGGTATATATTTGGGGGCTACAAAAATGCAGTTGTGTCGACCCACCTGGAAAAGATCAAAAAGTAGCTGTCACGTGAGTCACAAACTTAAGCTTATCGCAGCTGGAGTATGCAAAAGTTATTACAAAAAATAACTACATCTCCAAATGTGCCTTATGCAGCAGGGACCCAAGAAAAAGACTGCTTGAAAAATTAGCAAATAATGGATGGCTCAGACTATAATGTCTGTAACCATTTAGTAGCGATGTCACATGAGTCACGGTGGAATGGCTGTTTTCTTTTCTTCCCATTAATTGTTATGCTTTATTTTTGCGACTATCTTCCCATCGCCTGATAGCCTTTTCAGCGCTGCCCGGACCTGGTAACTGTTTGACTATCTAATTAATTTACAAGTAGAACAACTGTCCCACCGCAGTTAGATCTAGGCCCATAGCTTTAACAATAATATTCTGTAAAACTGAAAATAAAATAAATCGTTATTAGACATATTAAAATAATACCAGATAAATAATTAGTCTTAAAAATTGGATGAGTTATTCATCATCATATCTTTTCCTCCATTGTTTTTCGGTAGTCTGGGCACTGTTGGCCACAGACTCCGTATATGTGAAGATAAAAGGCTGATTCAAGGTGTGTGATTGTGAACCGGTAGCTCTTTGATTTTCACAGTCATATGAATTTGTACAAGGGGCTGCATTTCAGGTAACCAGCAGCACAGTGGTGTGTTCTGCACATTTCAAGCCAGACAAATATGACACACTGCCTGTTGCCGAATAAGCAGTGCTCTTGAGTACAGCCATATCATCACTCAGTATTTCAGCGGTCTGCTCTGCCTTGTGCCAGAAAGCCACCTGCTAGCAGACAACCGATTCCTGCTGCTGCTGGTGCTCCGAAATACGTCAACCAGTTCAGCTACAGTTGACATCAAAAACACTTCTGGCAGTTGTGAGCTTGCAGCAACCAACACTCCACTGTCTGACCATGACTACGTTGTTCAGCCACAGTCATTGGAGGTATGACTGCTGCGACACAGGACCACGTAGCTCAACTCGAGCAAGAACTGTCCGCATCCAAGACAAATAAGTGCGACCTGTTCGACCAATCCAAGCATGATCAAGTTCTACATGGGTTTTCTGATGTACGACAGTTTGATTGCATTCTTCTGCTGCATTGTGGTGTAGAAGGCATCACTACACATCAAAGAAGCCAAGTCGGCAGGTGTGAACTGGATGAGAGACGTCAGTCGACAGTTGCAGAGACTCAGTGATGTTGCATCAATCATCACACAGTCACAGGTCCAGCAAGGAACGTCAACGTTGCAACAGAGTTTTGGCGCTAGATTGCAGCCTGTGGACGAGTATTTCTTATTTTTGCACAAGTTGCAGGAATGCGAGTTGAATCACTGGACCAAGATTTGGCAGACAAATTCAACATATCGATATATACCTACAGTTAGCCATACCATTATTACACGAGCCAATGCGGCTCACAGTCTATCTGGCCAGCAAGTGAACAAATGAAAATTATATGCCGGCTTCTTTCAAGGCCCCGTATCCAAATACCAGGGTGGTTATCGACTGCACCAAGATAGCGATACAGTGTCAGTGAAGCATATTATTGCAGTCAAGACAGTAGCTTCACATATAAAATAGATGGCGTTCCATTAGAGCAGGTTGAGTCGTATAAAGATCTTGGAGTCTTGTTTGATCCTTTTATTGTTTGATCAACATCTTAGTAATATAGACAGTAACACATATATATTCTATGTTGGGACTTATGCAAAGAAACTTCCAAGAATTATCTCAGGAAGGCTTTGTTGCTCTGTTTAAGAGCTTGGTAATAGAATGGGGCAAACTCCGGTTGCTTCAGCGAGACATTAACAAAAATGTGCTCTGTCGTAGACTTATCAACAGCAGAGTCTAGTTTTGAATTTTGCTTTATGTCTAGGGGTTGCAACTTTGAAAGATTCATCACGTACCATATGTAGTACATGTAATAAGAAATTCATCAGAAGCTAACTTATTGCTGCATGTGCCTGGAGGGTTTCAGTGCTGGTGGCGGTTACCTGACATCGGCACCAGGAAGCACACGATCATCAGTCTCACGCCACTGAGTGTAGGGTGGAGGGGAAAAGGGTTAAAGGGAGGGGGACATGCCGACGCCGCATGCAGGTTGTCTAGTGAGGAGCAGCAGCGCACTGCAGCCACCTGTGGCGTTAACAGTGCATCTTTACCACGACATTACTGTGCTGACTGCTGAGTGTGCTTGTTTACTACTTCACTATAAGTGTAGGAATGCCAATCGACTAACTGAAATTATTTTTCATCTTGCGTATAAGTTGACCCCCCAACTTTCAGATCCAAAAAATTGTCCAAAATTGCTCGAATTATATGCGAGTACATACGGTAATGTCATTTCTTTTCCAATAAAACTGTCTGCAAAAAAGAATCACATTCTTTTTTAGCTTTTTGTTGTGAACTGCAGCTGAATTATGACAAGCTCTTGTACAAGAAGTACAACTCAAAATTCGGTCTTCGGATTTCCAAAAAAACTAACAAAAACGTGCTACTGACTTGCGAAGACATATTCAAAAGCTACTGTTTTTATCAGCAAAAGCAGCAGCATGAAACTGTTAATGACGTTGAAAAACTGTAGCGACTGAAGTGATTGAAATATACAAGACCGCCAGCATTCCTACTATTGCTTTCAACAGTACAGTGAAGAGAATTAAAAGGCTGATCGAAAAAAGAAATGATCTTCGAAAATATCCAGAATCAAAAAGATCATCCACTACATACCAAAAAGCTTTGTCAAGTTTTTACAGCCTATTTGATACTTGTAGTGACTGAAGTGTGTTGGTGCAGAAGTTCTTGAGAGAAAAGACTGCAAATGTCCTGTAGAATGTAAGATTTCAACAATGGAATGGAATTTCTGGGTTGACCAAAACACTACCAGAAAAATGATGATTGGAAAAGTTAATCCAATTGTAAAGGCCAAGTTGCAAAAAAAGAAGAAAGCATAAAAAAGCCAAATATGAAGCCGAAGTAAGATGAAAGAGCGGTGAACGCAGTTATGTTTCAGAAGAATTGGAACTGCCAGACAGTTCTAAAGGCCAAAACATTGATGACAGCAACTCTATGCAGAAAGTAGCGACAGTGAATCCTGCTCCATTAATCCACAAAACAGAAATCAATATCCTGAGCTCTGCAAAGCTGTTGATCAAGCAAATGTCAGTAATCAAGATGCCTGTTTAATTGCAAATGCTGTTTTAAAGGGAAAGGGAAACGTTTTTGCACAACAGCTTTATTTGTACATATACATTGCCCGAATATATATCTGGCGTTCGTCTCGATGATTGATGAACTATGAACGTGAAAATTAATCATAAAAACTTGCAATTTTGTCTGCCTTTACTTATTTACTGCAGAGTGGAGAAAGATTACGTCACTGGTTGGAATGGTATATGTAAACAATGGCTAGTAATACCTCAGTTCTTGCTAGTAAAAATACTTCTGGCGTTCATTGCGTAGCTCCTGGATGTACAAATTACTTCTACAAGGATGCAAACGTCAGTTTTCACCGTGTGCCGTCGGATAAACATCAGTTGAGCAAATGGCTGCAGTCATTAAAACGCAAGAACATACCAAACCTGCAGTATGGACGGGTCTGCAGTGAGCACTTTATAGATGAAGATTTCGTTGAAAAGGGACGATAAAGAACGATGGATCATTTGAAATGGCACGAACAAATATTCTGAAGCCTACAGCGTGAGTGTCTTCAACTTCAGCTTATATGACCATACAAAGACTGATTGTCCGACACCCAAGAATCCCGTTTTAGTAAGCCAAACGGCTCAACGGAGGAAGCGTCGTGAAGCAATACAGGTAAGTCAATCTGTAACAGGAGGCCTATAGTTTGACTGTCTAGTCCAATGTTTGAATTGTGAAAAATTAGCCGGGGGTCGAACTTCTCGACGGTTAAAGCCCGACCAAAATTGTGATGTAAATCGTATGTATTTGTGAATGTTACAGCACAGATTACACACAAACTGTTCGGCGGATCTGCTGGGGAGCTTAAGACGCTACCTTCATGCTGTTATTGTTTCAGAAACTTGACGATGCAGATCAAGCTGTTGTCCATACAGTAATTCAGAACAACAGTTACTTTTGCCATCCTAAGAATATCTTGTTGTCAGCTGTTGGAAATGTAGATGAAAATAACAGGAAGTTTGCTTGTGGTAAAATTATCCCGACTCGTAGAGGTGAGTCACATGACAGAATTTGATGCTTTGACAAAAACAGCGTTGAAATAAACTTTGCATCCGAGTTGACTGGGAGAAGATTGACTTTGAGTCGCTTCCACTTCTGCATGATATCACGTCAGAAACCATTGCCAGTAATGCACAAGTTGTACTACCTTACTACCCTTGTCACTCACAGGACGTGGAAAGAAATATCAAAGGTGTTTCAGCAAAACATTTTTTACATTATGCTCCACCCTACTTGGTAAGACCACACTTGGAATATGCTAATACTGGCTTGGTCAAATTTCACGAGTGTGATAAGTTCATTGCTTCCTTGACATGCACGCAAAAGTTACAAACATTTTACCGAACGAAAAAACATCTTGGGACACCCATCAAAGCTGCAAATTTACCAGTCAGAATTAGTGAAAACACTGATTTCGATCCACGACCTCGTGAGTTTGTAAAACAAGAAAGTTATCCAACTTTTTTCAACAACACTGTTATAAACTCTGGTGTCATTTGTACAGCTCCTATATGTCAAATATTACAACCAGCAAATCCATTGGCAGTTCTCAATGATAATGACTATGAACACAAGCCTGACCCAATTGAATCATTCTTGCAAAGTGAAACAATTACACAAATAAACCAAGCTCAGATAGACACAATCCAACACACAACTATTGGCCAATCAAACAACCTGGACTGGAAAACAGAAAGACTAAAACAGCTGACATCATCCACATTTGGACGCATTTGTAAAATAAGAAATTTGAGCAAAGCTCACGAGATGCACGAAAGCCTACAGCAGTTCCTGTTCGCAGGTAATCGTAGTCTATCTCCATCCATTTCGTCGCAATTCATTCTTTTGCAGCCAAAAATTGCCAAAAAAATCACTTAAAATCAATATTTTTAGGGTTCAAGGTCATTCAAGGTCATCGATGTTGACATTCGTAAGAAGCTCATCGTCAGTACTTGTTATGAGAAGCAGCACGGCTGTGCCTATCTGAAACCATTTATACGCTAAACAAGCCAACAGAGGAGAAGCAAACAAAAGCAAACCGATGTCTCGTAGCTCAAGCACCCAGTCGCTGGACAAGTGAACTCGTTTGTGCTGACAGCTAATTGACAATTTACTGACTTGCTGGATTTCTGTATTATGTATTATGTTGCTTTTAACATGGTCATTCTTATGCGAGCTTTAGTCATCAGTGCTTGTTATGATAAGCAGCATGGCTGTGCCTATCTGAAACCATTTATACACTAAACAAGCCAACAAAGGAGAAGTAACCACTTCTTACAGGGGTACCCCTCTTTGACACCCACGTGCACAGGCCTCCTTGAATCTAGAGGGTCTGGACTTGGATTGCTAAAATCTACATGACATGCTGAAAATTTCATTCGCAGCTTGTCTTGGTGTACCTCCAGCCATTTTTTGCGCAATTCAATCTTAAACATTTTTACGCGCGATTACTCGTTTCACCTATGGCCAAAATTTGGGTGTCTTAACATTTATAATTTTGTTGTCGTATACCGGTGATTAAAGAGTAAGTCTTAATGCTATAGTAGACTACAGAATAAAATGGTTTGCAGATGCTTGAATCGATCAAGTTCGACATTTTATTTACTGCCATGTACATGTGTATATGTATACATTGGCCAGCGTGACGCGTTGCGTGGCGCCAGCTCATGAATGATATAGACTTGTGTTGCAGCGCAAAATCGGCCAAAAAATCCATTAAACCCCCTATTTTGGCATTCAAGGTCATCCAAGTTCATTGAATTCGGCGCCAATCGAAAGCCAGTATACGATTTCCTATTAGCGCTTAATAGTAACCTAGGCCTTATCTTGCACCGTTACTGAGATACAGCGAGTTTTTGGCAGCAAGTTCACCATTTGTTACTCAACTGCAATTTGTACCCTCAGTGTTTGTCTACTTGAGCGCAGGAAAGTTATGACATCCACAGCATCAAGATGGCCATCGTCAACACTAGTCTCCTTTGCATGCTGGCAAACAACAATGACGCTGTTTGTGCATGAGACACACATGCACCGTTGTCTGTTTAAATTTACTATTTTTTCGCGGTTCTGTTCATAAAAAGTTACTAATGTTGCGACGATCATGTGCGTAACAGTTCAGGGATTGCATATGATTACTTTGTTGTACTTTTTGACTCTGATTAGCCGTGTTCTGCGGTGAATTAAAACACCTTCGAAGATGTATTGACGCAGGTGGCCAGATTGGACTTTGACCTGCCAGCCATATTTCAGCCGGTCGAGACTACTGACGTTCAGTGCTGATGACCCAGTGACGAGCTGTCGGCAAATCGGCGATATGACGTCATGCCATCCAAAGAGGCCGAGGAAGGTTATTTTTAACCTGCCTGTAATGACGGCCGGTTCGTCAATGACGATATAGTACTGGTGGCAGGAGAGTGCATCCTCTTGCTCCAGTGACGCAGGCGTCGGCTACTTCGAGGATGCTGCTTGGCCCAGCTTCGTCTTTCCAGAAGAAGCCATTGTGGACCTACTGTCACGCGACCCGAACTTTGACTGCGACAAGTATTGCCGACAGCTTTACACGACGGTTCACGTTCCTCTGGATGCTGCCGTACAACTCCAAACCGATATTACGCACGTCCAGAGGATCCTTCGTCGTTTTTCGGCAAACCTGATAGTGCGTCAGGCACAGGTGGCAGAAGATCTGACAGGGAATCCCGATGCCTACCTTCGTAACCAGCTTTACGTACAGTCAGGACAAAAACTTTGTACTGTTTTCTTTTTTTTGTTCTTTTGCATGCATAGCATTACGATGGGAGTTGTAACTGTCTTCGTAGGGGGGAGATATAACGAACTCCGTTACATAATAGCATAGAGTAAAAAAAACCAGCTTCCCCCGCCGCGTAGCCTAGGCAGATGACTCACGCAGCAGTATATAAGCGACCGCTGCTGGCCCGGCGGCCGGTTCTTTGTGTGTGCGCTCGCGCAGTGAACACCGTAGTCTTTAGTTCAACATATAGCCTATAGCACATGCTTTGCGAACTCTCGACAGTTGAGAAGCAATGAACAACATCGCGATGAAGCCAAAGCAATGGCCAATCGTAGACAGCTGTTAAACGTAGTCGAAGGTACGTTCTGCTAACAATATATACTTCAGTAGGCTAATCGTGTTTACTGTCTTTGACTATAGTTAGAACCAACGGGCAATCCGCAACACTAGTAATTAAACCAGCAAGCAGTACCAGTTCTGGCCAGGCGACACTGTCGAATACTGTGAAATGTGCCTTAGTCTGCTCGGCATCATGTTCAACTCCGTATATCAACAACAAAACATCAAAAGCACAGCACAGCACAACACGTCCACACAAATACATCTCGGTAACACGCTTGGGTGATCCGGTGCAGTACGTCGACGAACCCAACCCGCCGTGTCCTTCTGGCCGTGGCACTGATGGAGGACGCGGGTTGCTGTGTGGCTTGGCGAGGCCAAGCACGTCATATCAGCAATATGCCCCATTCTGTGTTACAGCTGCAGTATAAATCTATGTTAAAGTCTTACCGGGTATGATACCAGGGGACATAGAGTTGTGTAAATATGATCTCCGTAAGCATTTTTTTGTAAATAGACTAGTTAAGCTACGGAACTCATTACCTGATGACGTTGTATCGGCATGTAGTGTTAGTAGTTTTGAGAGACATTTAGATTTGCTCTGCTATGGTTATAGTTTGTATTGATTATAAATCCATCATCTAGTACCGGAAGTCAGTGTAAAAAAAGTATTAGTTTAGTTTTTTCTTGTAATTTGTGTTAAAGTTATTTACTTCGGACGAAAATAGAGGCCTTTGGCATGCTTCCGGCTATTCATTGATGATGATGATGATGAAGGGTTTTACTCATCATACAAGGGCAAGACCACTTTGAAGTGTCCGATTGGAGTGACACCATCAGGTGCTATAAGTTTCACAAGTGGTCTGTATGTTGGCTAGAGCTATTTCTGACTAGCACATTACAAAAGCATCTGGTTTGCTTGATTTGTTAGAACCTGTAGATGTTGTGATGGCGTGGCATGACATCACAATAATGACATCATCATTAAAAGCATGTGAACGTATATTCAGAATCAAATTCCCTATAAACATATATTTCAAATTTTTCCTATTTTAAAGATTAATAGAATGGCACCATTTTTTAAACTCATTTATGGAATGACCATCATAAATACAGGTTCTAAAATTAAATCACATATAAACATATAATAATAATCAATGTTGTCACGTTTGGGGCCTATTTGGTAATTAGGCATATTCATGTGAACATGACCTTGCGAGAATGTTTTCCGGTTGTGAAATGTTGTGAAAGGTGAACTGTGGAAGACTTCTTGTAAATATATGTAAATAAATGAAAAACGGTGTTATTATTTCTAAAATCAGTTAACTATACACAAATGTGACAAATGTTAGGCAATGAACTTTGCTCTTGAGAGCAAAAGTTACAATGTTATTTCTAGAGGACAAAAAGTTCCAAGAAACAAAACTTTCAGTAACGACCTTGGAGTTGCATGCAAATTTGCGGAAGTGTTGCGCTGAGCATTCTGATAACTTTCAACAGTTTCAGCGATGTGATGACTACAGAGAAGTTCCTTATACTCGTGTATGGGCAAGAATACACAGTAATCACACTGATGTGTGGAATTTAACTGAGGAGCTTGGCAGTGACTCAATTCTGTGCACAATTAATATCATACAGTTTGGAGCCAGTTCATATTATGAACAAAAACGTTGCAATTTTGTCCTTTAGACACTGGACATCAACACCCAGTGTAGCTTTCTGAAGACTTGTCTGTAAATTGCATCTCATTCAAGTTGGAATCATATTAAGACCAAAACCAGAGCAAACTGCATTATTCTATAGCCTTGAGTATACACCATACTATGTATGCTGGATTAATGGCAAGATGTTTTAACAGCTTGCTAAAACTTCCCAACCCTGTCCGAACACTTGTTATGCAATATGCTAAGAAAGAGTATCAGGCTAGAGTTAAAGGGTCATCCTGGAAGCACAAGAAAAAAACACAATGGCACTGCAGGCAGCATCGAAGATGTTTTCAGACCACCAGTGGTAGCAAAAACAAGCAGCAAGATCATTATCAGTTGCTGGCAAATTTGAAATGCAGCTATATCAATGATCAACAACTTCACCTATTACCAGAAAGCTTGTGACCCATGATACTATATCACACTTACGTTGGTTGGTTAATGATCAGAAAATGACCAGTTTCCAACCTTTATACAGTGATGCAGAAAACTGCACCACAAATCTGACACAATGAGTTACCGATCACTGCCAGCAAGTGGCGGTACTTAGGCTACGGACTGACACAGTGCTGACTTTGACGGCCCAAAAAATTGTCACACTGTGCACACTGCACAATGCAGCGAAGACCAAAAACCATCCTCAAATGAGAATTTTCCCGAAGTAGCTGCAGTCAGCTTATTGCCGATGGTACGCTCATCTCTGGTTTACCTGATAAGATTCTGAACAGTGCTTCTGACAACACACTTCCTACCTAGTAGTTTTTCTGTACTGTCAGCAATGCATTCATTACCATAGTCAGTAACTGGATGGCATACAGTACAGAAAGTGGTAGGCATGAGACAGCAATGGATAAACCAAGAAAATGTCCTTCGTGCGATCTGTTGTATTTTCTGACATATATGGTGACGAATGATCCAACCGCAAACTTGCTAAGTGATGAAAAACAATAAAAACTTTGCAACTAGTCATATGCATAGCAGGAAAAAAACATTTTACTCCCTGACTGCAAAAAAACAGCAATAGCACAATCAAATGAACGACAACAGATAACATAATGTCTAAAAAATAATTAGAGCTGTAAAAATTAACAATTAGTCATGTGTTTAATCGTTTAAAAAATATCACCATTAATAAAATTTTAAACATTAAAATTTTTACTGAAGTTACTTCAGTGGCAACGTTATGAAGTAGATACAATGACAAGCATACGAAAATATCACAGTCATCTATATTTTAGTCCATCTAAAGACTGGGTTCAAAAAAAACACAATTATGTTCCACTGCATCTATAAGAGCTTACAGCTCAATGTAGGAAGAAACAGTGAAATAAAAAATGCATCTGCATGTCAATTACCACTGTTACCATTTAATCAAAGTTAACAAATTTTAATTCACAGTTAAGTTAACTATGTAAAAAATTTTTAATCAGTTCAAGCTCGACAATTAATAATACTGTAGAAAAAAATAAACTTTCAATCAATGTTTTGTTTTAAAGAAGATTTGTTTGAGTAGCAATAATTACTACACCAAAAAATTAAAGATGATAATAATAAAAAAAATTTGTAATAGATGACTTTTCAAAAATTCATACTAATTAACTGTTAGTTTTGATTAAAACTAACAGTGTTTATTGCACAAGAAAAATGCACATATATGTCAAGTTCATAAAAGCTATTTAGCTAACAGCTATCACAACTGCATTTAGACAACAATAGCCTTCATGGTTTATATTAGGTTTACATTATCATTAGTAGACCAGTGTTTATTATTCAGTCACGTTCTCCAGAAAAAGTCATTACCACTCATCAAAAATGCTTGTCATTTTATCGACTTAATTATGCATTTTATTAAGCCTTAGTGACATGACTTTAATTAAAGATGTAACAATTACAATTTTATTAATAATTTTTTAAAATTTTAACAATTAATCACATGAATGATCATTAATTTCTGCAGCTCTACCAAAACTATTTTTAGAAACTGAGAAGGATCATGGTTTACACTGCATGTTAATGTAAAAGCATATTCAGAAGTGAATATGTGTATTATCAGTACGTGACCTTGTGGCATAAGAAAATGTAAATCTTTCATACCATTCGACGTGAAGTAAAAACAGTCCAGCAATTTCATGGTATACTGATATACTTCAACACGCGTGGCCAAATACATGCAGATCCTTGATGACATGTCATAAACGTAAACCTGCAGAACAACGCATGGCTAATAATTCACACACTGATGCTCACATCTGTTAAGACATAAATTTCTAGCTCCTCAGAAAATCTCCAGATCTCATTTATTATTTCAGACTGTTACACACAAGACAAATAATCTGAGCAAAGCTCACATGACGCGCGATAGCAGCGGTTCTGCCACTTTGGCAATCAGTGTAGGCCTACAGCAATAAGATACAAGAAATTTGAGCTAATGCTCACAGGACGTGCGAAAGTCTATAGCAGTCCTGCCCGCAAACAGTCACCCATCGCAGTACTAACCAGGCCCGGCGTACAGTAACTTCGTTTCAGCCGAAACGCGTTACCAACGACACCATGCCACCAACACCAGTACCGTGACGCCATCTTGTGAATGATTTTGTGTCGCAGCCCGAAATCCCCCTGAAAAATCCATTACAAAATCCCTATTTTGGCGTTCAAAATAGGTCAAAATAGGTCATCCAAGGTCATTGAATTTGGCGCTAATCGAAAGCCAGTATATGATTTCCTATTAGTGATTAATAGTAACCTAAGCCTTATCTTGCACTGTTACTGTACCGTTTTTGACTGATCCACCCGTGTGACGAACAGACAGACAGACGGAATTGCGATGGCTAAGATGCGCTGAAAGCAGTAGCTGCTTTCGCACGTAATTAATGCATCTTGGAAGAGTACTCAAATATGAGGCATCCATATGGAACACTCCTTGAATTTCAAAGATCGAAATGTGATTCTTAAAATTTTCTATACTGAAAATGTCGTATGCATGTTGTCCAGGTCCATCCCCAGCCATTTCGGCGCAATTCACTCTTAAAATGTGTGTCGCAGCCGGAAATTGCAAAAAAATTCACTAAAAATTTTGGCGGTTCAAGGTCATCAACGTTGACACCAATATAAAGCTTGTCACTATTGCTTGTTATTATAAGCAGCATGTTTGTACCTATCTGCAATCGTTTTCACACTACGCGAGATAATAGCGGTAAAATAACCACTTTTAGGTGGGGGTAGCTGTCTCTGATGCCTGCCTGCGCCGGCCTCCTTGAACCTAGGGGGTCAGGGTCATCGAAAACAGCAAAAATTATAAAAGGTGATGTTATTCAGTAGCACATTGACACACAGTCAGTGTGATGTGAGCAATATCAGCTTTTGTAATTTTTGCTGTTTTTGATGTGCGAGTCCTTTAATGTTGCTGTTAACTAGTGTATAAACTAACGTTTTGTACATTTATTTACATAACAACCACTGCACACCTGGCAGACAAGACAAACATCACGAAGAACAAGAATCCCAGCTGTCGCTAGGGAAAGCCAACCATACGTCAGTGTCCGAAGACTCGCAACAGTGAATGGGATTCGACGAAACACCGCACCAGCCTCACCGACCGCACCGGCAGGAAATTACCGCACCCTAACCCTAACCCTAACCCGTCTGCAGCTGCCGCCATGCTCGAAGTGGTCGTTTTAGGTGCCGGTGCGGTTAATTTCCTGCCGGTGCGGTCGGTGAGGCCGGTGCGGTGTTTCGTCATGCTGCTCTGAATGATGGGTCAGTCCAGTACCCATTTGGTGAAAAGGGGAGGGTCACCAATAGAGGCATTAGATAGGGCATTTGCATTTGCAAGTTTCTGCAGCCTGTTAATAAATATGTTTATTCGCCACTCAGGCAGAAGACAAATACAAATACAAATACAGAATAAAAAAAAAGTACAATACCACCAAAAAAAACTGACAGTACCGGACAGACAAGACGAGAGAGAACAAATACTAATATAGCCCTACATAAAGTTCAAAGGTACACGTTATTCAAACAAATGACCAAAGTAAACGTGAACGAGTTGCTTCATTCTGCCAATAGAGTCAGTATCACCAAATTTGAGCTTTAATTCACTCACGGTATGGCTCTGCAGATAATACAAACAGGAAAATCTGTCACAAAGCTTATGAGCAGCACTCAGAAACTTCCATCACTGTAACTCATAGATCAAGTCAAACGATAATTCACCACAAAAATATTGCACCTCTTTAACAGATTCAAAACGTTTGTATCCAAATAATTTACGAAAACAGTCATTCCAGCATACACCAAGGTCCCTAATCTGAACAACTGGGAGATTCAGAGCACCAATGCAATAGGTAAGTACTGGCAAACAGTATGCCTTGACTAGGCTTAATTTAACAAAGACATCAGCCGTACTGCAATGACTAAGAATTCCATTACATGCTTTATAAAAAGTCCGTTTAATGTGACAAGTATCAATTTTTAATGCCAAGCCAGAGAGAAAATTGATGCCAAGGTACTTAAAACTGGTGACCCAGTGAAGATCCTTATTACCTAGCAACATGGCTGATGCAGATCTACACCACAGAGGACCCACCTTAAAACATACAATTTTTTTGTGATTAAAAACAATGTCATTGAACTGAGCAAAAGAGTGACAAATATGTAACATTTGCTGAAGGCCAGTAACAGATGCTGACAGCTGAAGTAAGTCATCTGCATACATAATACAACCAAAAAATTGGCCAAATACATAACAGCCGTAATTACTAGCTTCTAACTGATGGATTAAATCATCAACATATATATTGAACAAAAGTGGTGAGAGAACACCACCTTGCCTAACACCACAATACACAGAAAAGGGATAACTAAAAATACCATTCCATTTAACAACTGAGACTAGTTTACTGTACCAATTATGCAAGACACGTATAAAACACGTATAAAATATTAGCACATTATGCTCAATCACCTTATCAAACAACTTACTATGGGTGACTCTGTCGAAGGCCTTGCTGGCATCAAGAGCAGAGAAGTACACAGTACTACCGTGCTTTGTAAAATAGCTGGTAACTTGCTGTACAGTAAAGATTGCATCTTGACAACCTAGACCTTTTTTAAAGCCAAACTGCAAATCATGGCTAGTTAAGAAGTCACCAAACTTATCTAACAAACAGGACTCAAATACCTTGGAAATAATGCTACTGATTGTGATGGCTCTGTAATTATCAAGACTGCTAACATCACCAAGCCTATCTTTTAGGATTGGGACAACAACTCCATTACCAAAATTTTTTGGAACATAACCATGCTGCATTATAAGATTAAACAACTTCCTCAGGCGACAAATCAAACTAGGATGAGAATAGGTTAAATGTTCAACGGAGATTCCATCCAAACCTGCCGCTTTACCATGCTTAAGAGAACGAATAACACGATCTACATCATCTGTGCCAAACAACCAAT
>Ga0209367_1007689_pt1 | contig 14825 bp, 12 predicted proteins | sample WorMetLIZISLAND2_FD_187412 | JGI IMG/M metagenome (GOLD analysis project Ga0209367, IMG submission 187412) | Marine gutless worms symbiont microbial communities from Max Planck institute for Marine Microbiology, Germany - Olavius geniculatus... ... | reverse complement strand
TGATACGTGCACATTTGACTTATTTACTGATTTTAGCTGACCCGGGATAGCCGCACGCTGCAAAACGGGGACTAATCTAACTGTGCTGTTATCCCAGACGCGTGACATATGCATGTAGAAGACACTCACTAAACGCTATATATATACCTGTGTTTGAGGGTTTGCCCTTACTCGTGCGGAGCGCCAGGGATGCCCTTACATTGTATGTACATTTTTTTGTACGGTTAACCCCAGCATGACATACGAAATATACACGTGTGGTTAGCGTGTAGGGTTCAGTGATTACCATTAGGGTTAGGGACAGGGTTAGTGTCTAAGGTTAGGGTTAACGTTTTAGAAAGATTATCAACAATAGTGGACACCATATATTACAGTGCAGTATGGCTCAGATATTGAGGTTGGTGCAGGCAGCTGACAAAACTTGCCAAGCGGCTATACAATGATAGTTCCTAGCTTGAGGACCTGCTTGGCCGAACTGCCGACCCGTGAGGCTACGGCTGAGGTTGGGCAGTTGCTCCGGTGGCGCCATGTCTGTGCCGAGCATCGGCACAGTTACGGCAACATCGGACACAGCCGGCCTTGGTCGGTATTTCCGCCGCTGCAGCATTTTTTGCAGGGCGAAAATTCCGCCACTCCAGCAAATGGACGGCACTTAGTGCGGCGGATTTTCCGCCACTGTAGCATGGTGCTTACAGAAAACACACTATCAAGTTTTGCCTGCATAATGCGGAAGTTAGATGCAAAAGTCACTGAGCTTTTGAGATCGGTGGCTTCTATCCCTACACCTGGTGGGCACAGCTTGCACTCAGTGAAAAATAGAGGGAAAGTTATGTTAACCATACAGATCAAAACTTCCTCCATATTTTCACTGTTTTCATGTGGACAATCTACACGCTTAACAAGACTTCCCCCTATTTTTAACGGCAATGAACACCATTAACAAAACTTCCCCTAGAAGAGAGAAAAAGCCCAAAATGGGAGGAAACTTGAGTCCAAAAGTGGGGGAACTTGAGGTCGAAAATATGGGGACCTGAGCCTAGAAATGGGGGAGGAGTTGCGCCCGATTTCGACTCCAGATTTGGGGGATAAAAAGCACTGCTTGGGATAGCGAAAGCCCGACGTGCACATTATATACGACGTCATGTTATTACGCACACAACATGGGCAACAACGCACGAGCATGTTCAACGTCAGTCAGATGACCTAAACACAGTTATAACTGTTTAATGTCTACTAAACCACACCAAAACTGTCGTTAAACACATAACGCGCAAAAAAGAATAAAAATACCATACAACAGAGGAAGACAGAAGACAACAAAAAACAGAAATCATCAAACAAAACCCACCATAACACGCGAACTGAACTCTGGGAGTGAACTCTGACCTCAATTACGTCATATGACCCAAAAATATTACCGGAAGCACTAAAAATTCCCAAAAGCGACCCAATAAATGAAACTGGTTCTAAAAAAATTTATGAAAGAAACAAAATTAGGGCTTATGTTTAAAAATTTAAAATAACGTTATTAATTTTTGCATGCTTACTTGTATTTTGTCACTGCATCTATAACATTTTTCGTTTATCGACACCAATGACACCATTATGACAAATTCCGAACTTACCCAGCTCTATTATTTCTGTATCATACATATTGATCATACCCAAGGCGACGAGTGGGCGTGCCGCGTTGGGCAGTCTGTTATCTGAAATCAAAGTATATGATGGCGTTAAATAAAGTTTCCAGTAACAAGATTTTTGGTGGTTTTCAGCAAGTTTTCAGCCATGAAAGGTGCGCTTATAAATGCCTGATACATGTAGATATGTGACCATAATGTGTTTGTTAGAGTCACTGTCAATGTCGATGTCGGCAAGCCTGAAAGAATTATGGCTTTTTCGCCCCTTTGCCGTTTCGCCCCCTGGCTGATTCGCTCCTGTCTCTTTCGTCCCTTGGCTGATTCACCTCCTGTGCCTGGCTTTATCGCTTTCTGGCTTGTTCGCCCCGTGGCTGATTTACCCCTCGCCTTGGACGATTTGCCTCCTTTCTCGTTTGCCTCTAGCTCGTTCGCCTCCCGGCTTGTTCGCTCCCTGAGCTTGGACGATTCGCTTCCTGTTGAGTTATATATTTGTTTAATATAGACTAATATTTTCTGTTTGGTTTTGTTACGTGCGAAAGTAGCTACTGCTTTCAGCGCGCCGTAGCCATCACAATTCTGTTGGTCTGTCTGTCTCTCTGTCTGCCCGTTCGTCCGTCTGTCACATGGGTGGATCAGTCAAAAAAGGTGCAAGCTAGAATTACCATATCTTCACCGTCGGCTGCCCAGAAGACTCTAGTTTCAGGAACCGTAAAGCTTTTCCGTAAATTCGAAGGGGGTCACCCCGAACGAGAGCGCTAAATGAGCGGGGTTGGACAAAATTTGCGATTTTTGGCCAGCAAGTCGCTGAATCTCAGTTACGGTGCGAGATAGGGCCTAGGTTACTATTAATTACTAGTAGGAAGTCATACACTGGCTTTCGATTTTGGCGCTGAATTCAGTGCTCTTAATTGACCTTGAACGCCAAAATAGGGGGTTATATGGATTTTTTGGCGATTTCGGGCTGCGACACAAGTCTATATCATTCACAAGATGGCGCCACGATACTATCGTTACCAGTATGCGATCCAGATAGAGAATTTGGTATTTGGATATTAACTTAGCGTGAACACCCCAATTTTCAGCTAACCACTGAACCGGAACTGCTATAGGCTTTCACACATCTTGTGAGCATTAGCTCAAATTTCTTGTTTACAGAATGAGAACCTCTACAGTCTATCGCCACTTAGCTTATTAGTGGGCTTAATTATTTTAATTAAAGTTATAGGCCTACATGACAAAGATTCTTGGAGTAGTAAGTGATCACTGCACGAAAACGGAAATCAGTCATCTCAGGCTCCATAGCAGAGGCGTTGTGGAGTAAAAAAAGTAGTTACAATTTTCTGACTGACACGATTGCAAATTTCTGATATTGGTAGCCTAATTTCGACAGACACCTGTGTAAATTTTTGCATCAATTTCAGTTTTGTTTTCTCCACAAGACAGTGATTTTGCCACAAATATCTCATTTTTCGGTGGCAAAGAGGTGAAAAAGCAACATGCCCCTGAAAAGGTGTCTGGCTTTTTTTGTCCTTTTGCCATTTTGCCCTCTGGCTGATTGGCCCTCTTATCTAGAACAATTTGCCCTCAGTAAGTCTGATTGAATATTTGTTAGTACAAGGGTGGGATACTGCAATAGGCTATATCAGAAATTTGTAGACATGTCTGTCAAAAAATTGTAGCTACTTTTTACTTGTGACAGCAGATACTGCTGTAGCGCATGTTAGCCATCATAATTTTTGTCCATCTGTCTGTTCGTCCATCTTTCACATGGGTGGATCAAATCTTCATTGTCAGCTGCTCGGAAGACTTTAGTTTAGTCGTAGACAGTTCATTTCCAGTTATCGTCATTTCTCTATAACTAGATCAAAGTGTATTTGCTTTTTTAACATAAATTAAGTTTATATATTTTAGCCAAGAGGTGAATCAGCCAGGGGCGAATGAGCCAGGGGGTGAAACAGCCAGGGGTGAAAAAGCCATAATTCCCTGAAAAACCGCAGACACCACAGAACTCTGGTTTATTACAGTTTGCTTGATACATTTGTAAGCACACGAGTTCTGGTTCCATTTCAGATGCATGATCTTTGATGGGAATTAATGTATGACGATCACCATATCACAGATCCCTGCAATTCCCATCATGCATCTGAAACAATTGAAAATGTCACACTGATCAATGCATCAATGGGATTGTGATAAACTGAATAGAAAGACTTCAAGGTACACACATCAGAACGATTCTTCACGTGTGAAATCAAGGCTCAACCTTTCGATATGTCAATAAATTTAAACGAACGCTGCCAGACAATGCAAAAAATGACGAAATAGCAAAACCAGCATGCTGCCACATGCCTTGAAAGGTAGATGGCAACCTGGGGTGCGTAGCTCAGATGCCAGGGCAACATCGCCAGGATGCTTCAATCTACAACTGTATATCACTCGTCAATGCCAGCACATTCATTCACCCCGCTGATTCTCACGTAAGGACGTCCTTATATGCTGGCTAAGCGTACAATCAATGAATTGCTTCAATTTACTGGTATGTGTACTGCACTCTGCCAGTGGTGTCCTGCGGTTTTCTTAGTGATATACCCATTATAATGGCCATGCAGTGTGCTAAAATTAAAAAACCCATATACCACTCGTCAATGCCAGCACATTCATTCACCCCGCTGGTTCTCACGTAAGGACATCCTTATATGCTGGCTAAGCGTACAATCAATGAATTGCTTCAATTTACTGGTATGTGTACTGCACTCTGCCAATGGTGTCCTGCGGTTTTCTTAGTGATATACCCATTATAATGGCCATGCAGTGTGCTAAAATTAAAAAACCCATAGTTTAGTTTTTTGGTGGTTATTCACAGTGTACTATGGTGTTCTGCCAGGCATATCTATTGCTGTCAGCACTTTTCTTTGTCAGGCTGTTTTGTTTGCACAGTCCCACCCGAGTTCCATTACACCAGTTTTTCTAGGACATCCTTATAACACATCATAGGGAATTTGGCAGCTTGTCATGGGGAAGTGGCAGACGTTGATCATGTTACAGGGATGTCACGTTAAGTTTTGGGGTTTTAAACATGTCAGTTGTCAGGTAGATGCAGCAAATGCTGTTGATATTTGTAGCATTGAACTTGGATGCAAGATGAACTTTGGTATTTACTTACCACCTAAGGCAGAGTCAACAAAAGTTCCCGTTATCTACTGGTTGTCTGGTAAGAACACTAGCTATTACGTGTTTACTCTGTAGTGCATATAGTCTCAATTCATCTAGGCTGAAGTTTGAGGATTTGATATGTGTGACTGTGGCTAAGTTCAGTCAGTCAACCACTTGCACAAAATCACTAGTTTACACGGTCAGGGCTGTCAAGCATTGTATGTAGGGTGAGCTTGGTGATTCGGTAGTAAGGGCATTTGATTTGTGTGACCAAAATTTTGTGAGTTCAACTCCTCGCCAGTTTGCCACCAATTAATAACTTTGAGCAAGTTGTTTGGTGTTTACACCTACGTTTTTGTGTAGGTGCATGTGCATGTAGTCTAGTAGTTGGTGTCAACTTGTAACTTTTAGGTTATGGTTTCATTCTCACCACAGGTCATTTGCGAGCAAGCCTGGGTAAGTTGCTAATCTACTACATGCTCAGATCAAACATCCTTTTTCCCTCTGCATGGTGGGAAATGAGTAGAAGCTCATGGCCTACAGGATAAAGGCCTTGTCTGCCTGATTGGGACATTGGTATGCCTGCTGCCTGCAAACCACAAGTCTTAACTGTTCGCTCGCATAGGCAATGGATGGCTGCATAATGCCTGTAGTATTATTAGCTCATGCCAGTCAGCTGCCACTTCTGACACTGTAAAGTGCTTCTGGTCTGGAGTCTGACTCATGTAAGAAGCCTGAAATCAAGTACAGGACCTATATCTTTACATACGTGAGTTGCTTGTTTTTGTGTTGCTGCTGTCAGGATTGACGTGCACGGAGCAGAACTTTATCACAAAGTCCGGTTTCCAGCAGTTTGCAGCACAGCATGGAGTCGTTGTCGTTGCACCAGACACAAGTCCACGTATGCTGTTTCTATGCATTCGGTATATTACAGTATTAGTTTGATGCAAACAGCTGCCCATCCAAGTAGTGACTGACTGGTGCCACACGACTTATACTGCTGATTAATGAGTGACAGCTACGTCTCTGCACTTGTCCATTTTGTCCATTGAGATCTTCCTTGGCAGCCAGTCTGCTGCAGACTGGATGTATCCACCACATCATCTTCATGTGAAGTGACTGAACCCTGTCTGCGTACACAGGTATAAACTGAGTGCACATAGCTGATTGGGAGCACAATGTAGTTGAATGTACTCATGTGCGGGTGTTACACAGTGATGTTATCAAGGACTTTGTGTTTGAGGACAAGGCCAAGGACATGGGACCCAAGGATGAGGACAAGGACTTGAAAAACAGCAAGCCATGGACAAGGACAAGGATGAGGACTTGAAGCCGATGAAAAGGACAAGGACTTGAGACCAACTTAAGGGCAAGGCCAAAAAAAAGGTCAAAACCAATTACATCCGAAAGCTGCTACGACAACAACACATTACCATCAACTTTGTAAGATTTTGCACATTTTGAACGTCATTAGTAGCATCATACTACTGCAATAGTCTAATGATGAAAAAAAAATCAGAGGTGCGTTTTACACTTTTTATTTCTCTGAGATTTTGAGAGATTCTCTGAGAATCTCAGAAAAAAGGCACGTGCGAAACGCAAATTATACGCAGTATCTCAGATATTCTCAGAGAATTTAAGAGATTTTCTGAGAAATAAAAAATGCGAAACACGCCTCAGATAAACAAAAAAACTGACATCTTGTGACTCTCACAAATCCAGACTCAGTAGGTTTAATTCTTTTGTGACAAACTTTCCATTATGTTGTATTTATGTACAACTTCAAAGTTGTAGGCCAGTGATTTTCAACTGGGGTTCCGCGGAACCCAAGTGTTCCGCGAGCATCTGCCAGGGGTTCCACAGCTGGCCAGTAAAAAAATAACATAGCATGCAAAATTACACCAGACAATGTCATAGAAAATCAGCACCGAACCCTTTGTTCGAAATTGCGCTTCTGCGCATCTGCTTTTGCATAGACCTACTGTGTAACTGTGTTAAATCATTTTTGTTCTTAGTAATTATTGCATATCTGCATTGAAGGCCTACATTATAATGTAGGCCCCCCTATGCACGACATTATTCAACTCAGAGGATTAGTGCATTATCGGAAATGAGAAAGAAGAAAAAAGAACGTATTGATTAAGATTATGGTTACGAAATCGTTTGATTATTTACTTAGTCAATTCAATTTTTTTAACACTTTCCTAAGAAAGAAAGACACGTGGGCATATGTCCCAGGGACCAGGGTGTCCATGTGATAGATTTTCTGGATTGGTGGCTGGAGCTAAAAGGCCGTCAACACCTCGCCTGTCGTGTTTGGTTAAATACAATACTGCTGCTTACTAATGCAGTCAAATTTTGTATTATAATTGGTCATTTTTGCTTGCTTTGTCGTCCCCATGGGGGCTCTGCCCTGCTAGGGAAATGAGTCCATAACACCCTGTAGCTTCAATGTCACGTACGTCACTAGACTGATAGATCAATGCATGCGGTTCCGTAAGTGATTTTCATGCTTGTGTGGGGTTCCGCTGCAGCAAAAAGATTGAAAAACACTGTTGTAGGCCTTGAGACCAATTTGGTCTAGTGATATTGTTGATAACGATGTGGTGTTGGTTTCGACGGTTGTCGAAAATAATGGTGTTCTGAAATTACATAGAGAACAGGCAAGGACTTGGGACCTGAGGACAAGGACATTGCTCTTTGTTTTCGAGGCGCCTCGAGGACGAGGACAAGTCCTCGAGGACACATCACTGGTGTTACAGTGGCATGTATGCTGTATGGTGGTCCGTGGACATAGCAATGTAGTCTGTCTGCAGGTGGCTGTAACATTTCCGGTGAGGACGAGAGCTGGGACTTTGGCACTGGAGCCGGCTTCTACCTGGATGCCACTGAGGAGAAGTGGAAGGCTCACTACAGAATGTATACATACGTCACTAAAGAGGTAATCTGCAGTTGCTTGATGACACTAAACACTTTGCTAGCCATGCCACTTGACACAATTTTTGGGGGGTTTAACTAACTGCAGGTCAGGGTCACAGCATGACTAAATATGCTAAAATACTACTTTTAGGGTTATTTTTGCTGGAGATTTTTTGTAGCTAGTGCACTGTGAACCAAGATGAACTAGTTAGATTTTGTTTGCAATAGATCACAAGTCAAGTTTGAGGTTTCTGTCTGATGTATTAAGCTTAAATCTGTGTGTCTTGTTTTTTCTAAATCCCGTTCTTCTAACTTTCACTTAAACGGGGTGTTTTTATGGTCTCTAAAAGTGAAGTTAACTTAGATGTTTGGTGTGTCACTGTTTTTACGTGTGACAGCAGAATGCTTTGCGTGTTTTAGCCATCGTCTAGGCATCTGTCTGGACTATCAAAACGGTGCAAACTAGGATCGTGAAATCTTCACTCTGGGCTGTCCCAAGGACTCTAGTTTATCATGACATAATTTTGTGTAGGGATTTTTAGTGAATTTTTAGCAATTTTTGGATGCAGTGCACATTTCGATACTGAACTGCGACGAAATGGCTGGAAATAGACCAAGACAACCTGCATATGAAATTTTCAGCATTAAACGTAGATTTTAGCAGCGCAAGTCTTGACCCCCTAGGTTCAAGGAGGCCGGCGCAGGTGGGCGTCAAAGATAGCTACCCCCTAAAAAGTGGTTATTTTACTGCAATTATCTTATGTAGCGTGAAAACGGTTGCAGATAGGCACAGTCATGCTGCGTATCATAACAAGCAATAGTGACAAGCCTTTTATTGGTGTGAACGTCGATGACCTTGAATGACTTTGAACTTTTAAAATAGGGGTTTTAGTGTTTTTTTTTGCAATTTATAGCTGCGGAGTAGATTTTAAGAGCGAATTGCATCGAAATGTGTAGAGATAGATCAAGACAACCTGCGAATAGGAACTGCTAAGGCTGTCATGCGTCTCATGAGTTTTGCTCAAATTACTTGTTAGACATCTATGAGTGTCAGTGCCAAAACACTGGAAAGCATTTTGAAATTAATTTTCTGCTGTTTAAATGTGTTAATATGCACAAAGCAAAGTTCAACAAGATGATACTGCCTCCGACATTTTACATCTTTCTGGCAACTGTAGTGTAAAATAAGTGATTTAAGTATCACCAAAAGCGTTATATTTAGGAGCCTGATGTGGAAGAAATATGGCACACATTAGGATATTTTACCAATAAGGTAGGGCAGTAATGTTGATAATAGTTTTTGTGTATAGTGTTGTAATTTTAGCATAGTTACCATGTGTGAAATGTTATGAGATTGTTGTGTTTGCAGCTTCCACCATTAATTGAAGCTAACTTTCCTGTTGAATCTGGCAGCCGATCAATTATGGGTCACAGGTTTGTGTTTCATGTTTTCTTACAACTTCAGGCTTTATCATTAAAGCCTGATTTCTACCCAAAACAAGAAAATTGACACTAAAACTTTTATTTTTGTTTTTTTTTTTTGGCTGGCATTTTTTGAATTTATTGCATGCTTGCTTGGCAATCCTTGCATATTTTACTTGTACTGCTAGCATCAGTTTCATCAAAATTGAACTCTAAGGTCTTGCATTGTGTACATTTTTTGCATTGCATTAGATGGAAATTAAGCATAATGTGTACTTTCTGTCAATAATTGCTGTCTGCATTTTGATATCTATATGACTTTTTTGTTTGAAATGCACTTCTTAGTTGGTACTCTTTAAGTCATGGAAAGCCAACTGTTTCACAAAATGTTATATCACCAAGCCATTTTAGTGGAAAAAAATAACGAGGCAGCCAGGAACTTGGTTGAACGTGTAGCTTCATTCTGGTAGATTTGTTCGTATCATCCTGGTAAACTTTCGTAACTTTTCAGCAAAATGTCGTCGAAATTGACAAAACTTGCATTTTTTCATTTCTTTCTTTTCTTTCTACTGCATTGCAAGAAATGAAAAGTGTAGGTTTGTGATAGCAAGAGTCTCAAATGGCTGTCTTTGAAAAGAACTGAGCAATTGTGACTGTTGCTATAATATGTGATTGTGATTGCTTTTAGTTGAGTGTTCATTGCTGTTGTTGTAGCATGGGTGGCCATGGAGCATTGATTTGTCATCTGAAGAACCCTGGCATGTATAAGTCCGTCTCAGCCATGGCACCAATATGCAATCCATCGCAGTGTCCATGGGGACAGAAAGCTTTCACTGGATATCTGGGCAAAGACCAGACTTCTTGGATGGTACATAGGCCTGTGTCATGGCATCACTTGTCATTCACAGCTAGTGGCCTGAAGACATATTTCTAGTTTTGTATTCTTATTAAACAATCAAATAATTTGAATATATAAATATGTGACTCTGTGTGCGATTGCATAACTGTCTGTTCTCTTTGTTGTTCTTATACTGAAAGCAGTCAAAAGTTATATTGTGTAGTAATAGAAGTGCATGTAAGTTTGACATTATGGCAGAATTGTTGGGCCTGTATAGAGTTTGTTACAAACACTGTGAACTGGCCTAAAATGTAGCCACTGCAGAAAAGTAGGTCGCTTGGATAAAACTTGAAAGTGGTACTGTGTGTATACACTGTGTTTTATTTCTCCATAGAAAATGCATAGATTTCCACAAAATTTTTAGGGAATGTTTAGGAGGTTACAGATATTTCATCGGTGGAAAAGTTAAACATTTTGCTACTGATGACGTCGTGCTGACGTCATATTTCCGTGTTTGTAAATTATGGGTTTTAACGTTGAAGACATGCATTTGATGAAATGTTAAAATTGCATTAGTTGATCACTGTGTTGACCGAACCCAAAAATATGCTAATCCATTACACAATTTTTGTATCGTGAACTGTTTCTGTGGTTTATCTTTTTGACTGAGTGCGAGATCCTCAACTTTGTTGATGTTGGCAGACGTACACACACTGCATCACTGCATGGATGACCTTTTGCCTGCTATTTGTTGAACGGCTTGATACTGCCATTCATGTCAATTTTGTTATTTAAAACTTCATTCCATCAATATTCAATTGTCTGACCATTTTCCAGAAACATCTTGCACAAACTTGCAGCTTTTAACCCTTGCTGACTCGCAAACTTTTTTTATCAAATGTCTGTCTTCAACGGTAAAACCCATAATCCACAAACACAAAAATATGATGTCAGCGTGACTTCACTGATAGGAAAATATTTAACCTTTTTACTGGTGAAATAGCTGTTTTCTCCTGAACATTTTCTGAAAATTTTGTGGAAATCTGAAGATTTTCCACAAAGATATAAAAGAAAACATGAGTGGGTGTTTTTTAACACAGTGTAGTCTAACACTGTATGGAGTGCTTGCATGTGACAGAAATACGATGCATGTGAGCTTGTGAAGTCATACAGTGGTCCACCTGTTGAAATACTTGTTGACCAGGTACATCACTGTTTGGTTAATTTTCATGCTACTTTATTTCAGTCCTGGTAGAAAGTTGTAGATTTGGCTTGGAAGGCAACTGCAGGTGGCATGTGACAGAAAACTGACAGATAAATAGATTGTTTGCTTTGTGAAAAAACCTACACACACATACACACGATCAGAGAGAGAGAGAGAGAGAGTTGTGTGATAATTTTTTCAGTTTTCTGTTGTTAATTTTGTCAATTTATTAGTCTGCCTGGGGCTTCACTGGCCAGAGAATGTTCGACGACAGCATGACAGTGGGACACTTTCTGGTCTGTGCCAATGTGAGGGTCTTTTATGGGTATTGTGGTATTGGAAAGTTTACTTCATGCAGCACGACATTCTTTATTTCCTTATTACAATGGGAACCCTGTATATAAGGCTTTCGAATTTAGAATGACCTATCTTAAAACAAAGCTCAATCAAGTTTAAATCCAGCCCTGTGTAAGGAAAGGCATCTAGCCTGTAAAATTTTTGGCTTTATAACCCTCAGCATAACTGAAAAATTAAGGGGAACTGGGTAGCCTGGGTTCAACCAGAGAAGGCCGTGACTGTGGTATATAGGCATATATTGTATGTTGTGTATATGGCTTGTGTAGGGCTCTGCGGATGATTTCTTAGAGAAAGGTCAGCTGCTACCTAAAAACTTTGTAGCAGCTTGTGCCGATGCCAAAGTGCCTGTTGTTCTTCGCATGCAAGATGTATGTTTTACACGCTTGTCAACACTTTATTTCAGAATTTCTTTATCTACTCTTAATGCCACTGCTGCAACTGATAATGCTGCTTTGAGATTGTTTGGCACAACTGGCATTCTGTTAGCAATATCTATAACTCGCATGCATTTAATAATCTTCATTCAGAAAAAAGCGCAGAGAGAATAATAAAGAATATCTGTAAAACACTAAAAATGCATAGCATGCAATGCAGTAAAATTACTGTAATTTCAATGTGCTAAATAAGTACCCTGTATAACAGTATGTTATATCAGTATTGCCTGCTTGCTTATATGGAATCGTGTTTTTATGTTTTATATTCTTGTCAGTTTACGAAGACAGAAACCAGTATTTGTGTGAGCTTTTGTATAATTTCGATAGCATGAAATGTGCTAGTAGTTAATCACGTTGTGCTGTTGGTTCAATGTTTCAGGGTTATGATCACGGCTACTACTTCATATCAACGTTCATTGGTGACCACATCGCCTACCATGCTAGATTTCTTAACCCCTGAACTCCTAGCATTAATCACCGACCAACTGCCATATTGCCAAGCCCACTATTGATTGATACTAGCTATTTCTGTATTAACCCATGAACTGTTGCTGTCTTGTGAAGTTTGTTCCCGAGATATTGCCATTTGTGCAGTTTGTCAAGTCTCGACTTTGTCACGTCGACCATACTGAGTACTGACGTTTTTGGATTACATGTACTACAAATAAAAGTGCTTGCTATCTACTGCTGATGGCATATCATTCTCTTTAATAAGTTGTGGAGTTTCTGTGTTTTACTAATGTCCGTTGTTCATAAAAGAAGTCTGTCCACAAATGTGTGTGCTGTCAAGTCATTTGTTGACCTGTTTTGTTACAATGCAGTGCTCATTATTTTTACCAGCTCACGCAGTGAATGATCTTAGTCATTATGACGTTGTTTCTGTTATTTTTTTGCATTTGTATGGTTAGAGTTACTTACTTGTAATATTAAACTCCCTGCTGATATAATTTGTCAGGGAATGATGTACTATCATAACAAGTCATACAAATTTGTCCTTGGTCATCACTAGTAAGCCTACATGTGTGATAGCCATTACCATTTATGCACAAAGTTTTACTGGGTTTATGCAATCTAATTAAGCAGATTCATTGTATCACCATTTTCCGCCAGTTACTGCTGCTTTTTGCAACGTTTTTCAGTCTTCATAATTGAATCCAAGATGGCCGAATAATGTATGATAAATATCTGTGATGGTTTGCTTGGCAGTGATTCTGTTTATAGTGTTCAGATTTGGCTTAGACCACGGTTATGTGCATTGTGTAAAATTAAAACGTTGCAGTACTTTATTTTAGCGTGCTGAACACATGCTGAAGACAGATACTGGGGTGGACTTAAATCTAAACAAGAAAAGCCCTGCTAACGCAAAAGGAACGTGCAAAAGCGGTGCACCGTGTTACGCTAGTGATCCATAGACTTCATCCGTAGATCTCATCTGTACAGCTTTTGTCTACAGTTTCAAAAAGCCCAGTAAAAGAAAATCAGTCGCCAGAGGGCGCCAGAGGACCGGCGGCTAAATTATCTATAGTGTTTTACTTGTACTCACCAGATGGCGCTACCTATCTTTTCACTCTGCCAATGCGATATCGACTGAGAATCGCCAATTTTTGCCACCCCCTCTCATTTAGCGCCTTTGTTCAGGGTGATCCCTTTCAAATTTATGGAAAAGCTTTACGGTTCCTGAAACTAGAGTCTTCCAGGCAGCCGACGGTGAAGATTTGGTGATCCTAGCTTTCACCTTTTTTGACTGATCCACCCGTGTGATAGACTGACGAACGGACAGAATTGCTATGGCTAAGACGCGCTACAGCAGCAGCTGCTGTTGCGTGTAAAAAAAGTTTGAAAAAATGTTTCATTTTATACGTACCATAGCCAGAATCTGTCATCAACATGTGTTCAACATGGCATGCTAAAGATATTTTGTCAGATCTTTGCACTTTTTGTTACATCTGATCATAGCTTTACATCGGGTGTTAATCGTTTTCATATGTGATTGAAGCACATAAGCAGCGTGCAGGCAAATATCAAATACTCTTTGCACGTATTGTGCTCTACTGTGCATTATATTTGGTAAACAATTCTACACTGTCTTGTATCCAGCGGCATCATGTATTAAAAATGTGGAGAGACAAGAAATTGCAGCTTTCCAACAGACAGCTGCAAATTTCAAAACTGAGAAGATATGGATGCTCAGAATTTCAATTTTTGCCCCCTAAATTCCCTGAAAATTGCGTATTTCTGGCGCCAGATTTTGAATCTTTGGGTGAAAGACCTAAGCAGGAAAAAAAACTTGCAGCAGACTAGCGTCAATTGTCCCTCGATTCCCCTCCCCCCGCCACGACACCTCTGCTGGTACGGTATCTGATGCATTCACACGGTGCAGTATTAACATCATCGTTGTGATTGTGTAAAACAGACTTCTAACACAAGCTGGGTCTGCAATATAAGCCAAGGAATCCCTAGGTCACTTGTCTGCTAGAAGCCAGGCGTTTGCCATTTTATTCTTCTTTTTTCTTCTTTTACAGTAATGTACAGATCCTCTTATTTTTGTCCTACAGGCATGATGCTTACTCCAGTGGCGTAGCCAAGGGGGGGCACAAGGCCCCCCCCAATCCTCCAGACAACGTAAGCATACGTATAAACTGCACATAATTTTCCAATTTGGTCCGTTTATTTGCGGGAAAATACTTGAAGTTGTTGCCACCAGATCTCATCTTTTAAAGCTAAAGTGCACCAAATTCAATTTCGGCTGGGGCTCCGGCCGCCTCAGACCCCGCTGGGGGAGCTCTCAGCGCTTCCACACGCCCTCTAGCTGGATTTTAGGCGTGTCCTACTTCTAAGGGAAGGGAGGTGAGGAGTAGAGG
>Ga0209367_1007688_pt1 | contig 14827 bp, 7 predicted proteins | sample WorMetLIZISLAND2_FD_187412 | JGI IMG/M metagenome (GOLD analysis project Ga0209367, IMG submission 187412) | Marine gutless worms symbiont microbial communities from Max Planck institute for Marine Microbiology, Germany - Olavius geniculatus... ... | reverse complement strand
ACTGATGTTTTGTACATTTATATTTGCTGTTTTAGTACTAAAATACTGTTTTCCTACTGGTGATCAGTTACAAAGATATTGCGCTTCAGATATTTCTTACAGTAACCAAGCCACTTATAACGGTTATTTCATTTAACACTCACTTCTCCCACTACAACTCCAGAGAGTGCTACGATAAAGCATAACCGTTATTTTTTGTGAATGAAAAAAAAACAAACGTTCGCAACGAACTTTCACATGTAAATACCGTATTGTCAAAAACAGATCCGTAATTTCATTGGTAGGGATTTGCTAAAAGCTGCTGTAAGATGGCATGCTGTTTGTTTTCAGGAAACAGAAGCGACCGTTTATCTTGTTGCTTCTGCCGGCGAGACGTCCGCTAATGCCGTGGCTACACGCAGCGATTTCCTCGTTCGAGGTGTTAGAGCTTCTCGGACGAGGAAATCGTAGGTATATACGTCGGACGACGCGTCCGATTTCTTCGTTCGATTTTTTATGGGCGTTTATGGCTATCAGGCAAAAACCTCGTCTGAAAAAATCGGAAAGAATGAGCATGCATATTCCGTCCGATTTCCTAAGACGAGGTTTTTAAACCTCGTAAAGCTCGGCGACCTCAGACCTCGGAGAAAATCGGTGCGTGTAGCCACGGCGTAAGGCGTATAGTAAACAAGCAGCTGTGGAACCATTGGAACGTCTACGTTGAAGCAGACGGTTCCGCAGTAAGCAAAATACCTGGTAGGCCTACTTTGTAAATCTTTGTCACTCAAGTCGTGACATATCTCACTATAGGCGTAATTGCAGCGAACCGAACTATATAGGACGGCATGCGTCTGCGGCGGTAGTCGAGCGCCTATCGGTGCTCGTACCGCCGCATCTCATCACGTAGGCCTAACTCTATCAAATACACTAACCATAGCCCTATAACACTAATAAAATAATAATAATTAATCCTACTGCATTATAATACTTATAGCATTAGTGACCCCTCGCAAATCTGTTTGCACTGGCAGAGATCGCAAATATGAATGTGTCAACATTCAGATCAGCGATCTGAAAGGTGTGTAAAAACTGATGGGTTCAGATCGCCGTTAAGAAAAGATCATAACTTTCGTAAGATAGTTTTTATAGCAAGTGGGCTTATACGTACATAGAGAACAATAATTGTGATTTTTGTTTGTGTATTCAATTTCATCCAGCATATAGTAGGCCTATCCATGCCAATTTATTTCCTGTTTTTGATTGGCAGCGTAGTCACATTCGACAATCCACCGTTTTGTCACAAAGTTGTACAGATAAGTTTAAATTTGGCACGTGGAGAACAACTGTTGCACAAACTTAAGGCCTGCAGAAGCGGTGGCTTATAATTACTACTATAGTTTGACTGAGGCAAAAAAACTGGTAGCAGATAATGACTGCCAGCTATTGTAGCGTGTTGTAACATCTTCTCTACAGGCCTACAGCCATTTAGAGCCTGAAAATTTGATGCACTCAGTTCGTTAATTATTGCTTATTCTACTTTAATTGTGGCATATAAATAACATAAAGTTTGTAATTAGTAATAATTCAGCAATATTAATTCATTTACTACAGTTTAGTTATCCATAAACTGCATTTTGCTTTATGTCTATGAAACTCAAATGGGGGACATGGCCCCTCTGGACCTCCCTTCGCGCCGCCATTGCTCCTGGCATTGGCTCTTGCAGTTTCCAGCCGTGCCATCAGGCCCGTCGAGAGAGTACGTGGGGTAGGGGGTAAGCTACCCGGGGCCCCGCGACGTTTGGGGGACCCCGCCGTTGGCCAGAAATAATTGTAAAGTACGCCAGAATGTGCCATTTTAGAAAAAAAATGCAAACATTTTCTTCCCAGAGGGGCCCCGCGAGAATGTTTCCCCGGGCCCCGCTATGCCTCTCGACGGGCCTGCGTGCCATGAGTGCTTGTTTCTCAGTTTTTGATACCACGTTAAATTTTCTTTGCGTCGTAAAACGGTCGTATCGATATTATTCTCATTTCTCTGTTCCCGAGTCCCGACGAGACTCGATCCGATTGTCTCGCTACCTTTGGCACAGCGAGGGTCGCTCCAGTGACGTCACACAATACAGCGGTCTGAACTGGCAGCCTCGTTCTCACGATGACCTGTTGAAATGAGGCCAACTAGATCGGTGTACATCCACGTTACATCCAGTCTTTTAATTTTCGCCGATAATTGCTACGCCTAAAACGTTTTAGTACAAAACAAACTACCGCACTTTGCGACTCTGGAAGAATTTATCTAGTTTTCAAAAGCGGAGTTATTTTCGTAAAGAAGAATTTGCTCTGATAACACACGAAGTGTTGTGAATAGGTTGTACCGTCGCAATGTGGGGCGTGAACGGGCAGGCGATCAATCCGTGTCTTCATTCATTTCAGCTGTTGTTTGTCACTCGTCGCTTGATTTCTCGCTGAAAATTCGTCGCTACAAAGACAGAGGACATCGTGATCGGGGGTTTATACGACTGCTGTCTCGCAGGACACGTTTAGAATTAGCTACATTCAGCCGTTTAACATCGCCGGTTGTTGACATGACAGAGCCCAATGCACCGCCTATCTGTCCGTGTGGATTTTACGGGTGCGTATGTCAACATAAAGCAGCATAACGCCCTTGTGCAGTTTCAAGCACAAACTGTTTCTCTGTTAGCGCATAATGTGCTGAAAATTACTTGTTCTTTTAACTAAGATGATGTGTTTTTTCCTTCCCCTTTCCCTCGCCTTCTTTTTCCCTTGCCTTCCCCACTCCACAAATCCAGCTGTGGTATTGCAATGATTATACTTATCGTGCACACACACGATCTATATGCAGTCACCAAGTGTTATTTACTATGCGCAAATTGCGTACCCTCGAATCCTAATTTTTGGAATAGTGAATCTTCAGAGTAGCAAGCCGGTACCAGTGACAGCGATGTCGTTGTTTATTTGAAATGACGTCGAAACAGTATAATAACTTACCTGCAAATTTCCGATTTCACTCACGTTAATCAATTGCCAAAGATATCTAAAGTCCGAAAATGAAGAAATATTTATGATCGTTTCACGTTTTTTTAACTATTTTGCAACAAATCGTAATGTGCTTGCAATGCGATCTCCATGTCACGGCTGTTTACTTCAAGTGTCTATCGACCAAGAACGATTGTGACAGCGATCGTACTGGATTTTAGTTATTTTAATTGTAATTGAATGCGACTACAAACCCTAAGCCTAACCCTAACCCTGACCCTAACCCTAAAACTAACCCTAATTCTACACCTAAGTCTGAAGATCTAAACATGGTCATTCTCGTTTTTTAGATGCCCATGTGTTTACTTCCGATGTGAATATGTTTGAAGTTACGTTACGTTATATTAGCAGAAGTTTGCGACTGCCATGACAGTCCAGTGCGATGTTTATGTTGATTTTGTGCAAATTTATGTTGAAGTTGTTAAAAGTCTGTCTTACTGTTACAGAAAGTTAATTGTTTCCAGCGCTCAAACGAAACCTTTGACGACAAACATTTTAAATGATTAGTTGATTACTAATTGGTGTGATTACTACAAGATTTGTAGGTAAGTACACATCCAGTTTGGCCGAAATGACTTATGAGGGAATGTAATTTTTAAGTTTTATTGTTTAATGCTTCTGATAATGTGGCCAAACCACTTGCATTACTTATAATTGTTTACTCACAGAATAAATGGTTGATTTAGTGATTAATTGAAGACTGTTTTGCTTTGTACAGATCTCCACAGACGTTAGGACTATGCTCCAAATGCTTCAGAGGTGAGTAATTCATTCATATCTTGGTCTGACTCATCACATTTCTGTTGACTCGGTACATTTTATGCATAATAAGCAAATAAAGGGTTTAGTCTCTCAGATTAATCCAGCATTAAAACTACTGTATTACAAATTTCTAAAAGTTTGCCTGTGAGAGAATTTCCAAAGTTTGTCAATATTTGGTGAGACTGTTGGTGACAGGAACATATTTTATATACTTTTTAAAAACTTTTGATATTTGTGATGTCAGTAATTCTGTAATTACCTCCGCCAAGGAGGTTATGTTTTTGCCAGATTTGTTTGTTTGTTTGTCTGTCTGTGTGTTAGCAAGATAACTCAAAAAGTTATGGACAGATCTTTCTGAAATTTTCTGGGAATGTCGGGAATGGCAAAAACTACCAGTGATTCAATTTTGGGGGTGATCTGGAAGGAATCCTGCATTCTGGATCATTTTGAAATTTTTTGTTACCATTGCTTTCAATGGGGCATAAGGGAAACCGCTGACAAACCGAAGATGGTGCTGCCACCTAGCGAACAACATGGCCTTGGCGGAGGTGTGCGGGCTCTGACTGCTTTCTAGTTGTGGTATGTTAATGTGTGGCTGTTCTAATCGACAGCATTACAGGTCTTGCCCAGTACCCATCCACCAATACAGGCTTCTAAATTGAAAGGATAAAGGTGCAGGGAAGCAAAAATTGGTATGACCATTTTCGAGAGAAGGAATAACCAGTACTGGGGTACTGGCTAGCGCAGGTAGCACAAACTTGAGTACCGGCCTATCTGGCTGAAGCTGAGGTGGGCACATTCACCTGTGTTGGGTGCCAGGTAACACTGTGTGATCTCATATGGCAGGTGATGCTCCGTAGCTTTGCCATGGGTATCCCATGAAGCCTATACACTACCTTTAATCTTTAGCCTTATCCAGTTTTGGGCTTAAATGTCGGGCAGTATGTCAGCATGGCAATGATGCAGTTTCTGGTGTTGCTGTGTTAACAGAACGTGAGCAGAACCGCAACCAGGCGACGGCTGACATCACGCGACCTTCAGCGAGCAGCAGCACGATCGACCAGTCGCGGGTTTCACTGCCTGCAAACAGCAGCCTCGTCGTTGACACTTCAAACAGCTTCCCCTGCACACCGGATGCCACGATGACCGGCGGGTCCACCAGCATATCAACACAGACTAGCGACAATGCTGAGTCAACCGCGACAACCAGCTCAGCCGATGAGAAGCCGTTAAACTCGGTCGCCGGCGAATGCTGCGATGACGTGGCGAGTGAACGTCGTGGCGTGAAAAGGTATGTTCATGTCCTCATCTACCATTGATTATATTTGCAGTTCACTGTAATAAAACGTAAAAAGGGTAAAGTCCAGCACTTGCTATAGTGTTCTTACATGAGATGGACTCGAGACCAGAAGAGATTTACAATCTTTGAAATGGCAGCTGATTGGCGTGAGCTAATGATACCGCTGCACAGTATGCAGCCATTCATTGATCACCTAAGCGAACAATTGGACCCGCAGTTTGCAGCTAGCAGACATACTACTGCATCGATTAGCCATGCTAGGCCTTCACCCAATAGCCTGTAAACTACTAATCATTTCCCATTCCACAAGGGGTAGGAGGCTGAGTTGGCCTAAGCACACGGTAGTGTACTCAGTAATAATAATATGGTAAAACTATGGTACTCAGCAGTAGTAATACAGTAACATGAGTTAGCATATATCACTGCAGTGGCAAAAGAATTGATGAATTGATGGGTTTTGTTCTCCGCCATGAAGTGCTACTGTGATAACAAGCTGAAAATATTTTCACTCACTACGCTTGCAGAGTTTTCAAAAATACAAAAGATTGCATGATTTTGCATCTAAAATATCGAAAATTTTGCCCGATATGACGACCCCTGGACTCCACAGCAGGACACATTCATGCAAGCATGCCCACCCTGGTGCTGGGACCCATGGTATTGGCACGCTGTGCCCTGGTAAAAAATCTGGTGCCCTCGCTGTACCCCCGGCAGAGAAAATTTTCTGGCACTGCCACTGTCTGACAGCACTTATTTCTGCTTGTCTGGAAAACCGACAAATCACTGGGTTTGGCATTTTTAACCCTGGTAAATATCCACGCTGCTGCTGGGTGTAGAAAACGTAGTGATGGGGCGGGAGATGAAATTGAGGATCACAGTCGAGCCAAGCGTGAACGTTCGTCGCGCTCCAACAAACACTGCTTCACGTGCAACTGTCGCCTCGAGCTCGCTGTGCGCGAAATTGGCAGATGCAAATGTGGTATGTTCAATGAGCTGTGCTCTTCGGTTTCTGCTTATTGGCTTAGTTTGCGAAATTTCCTAGGAGACAACGTAGTTAGTTGTACAAGTTCTTTTGGTGAATTTTTCTTATATGGCTGGCCACATTTTTGGTGAAAATTTTAATCAGCATTATCTGTGCTTAGTGTTTTTAGTTGTTAAGTGCTGGAGGTGCTATAGAAATTTTTATGCTTTCACCAACGTAGTGGCCAGAGGCATTATGAATATGAATGAATGAATATGTCAATTTGTATAGCGCCTAATTAGAGAAGACCTCAAGAGCTCTCGCAGCCAGACTTCATAACTGGACTAAGAGTGTGTGGCTTCTGGGAAGGGGTAGGACAAAAGAGAAGGGGAAGGAAAGATGGGACAGGAAGGTAAGGAGAGAAACAGTAGAAGGGAAGAAACCTGGGGAAGAAACACAAAGTTGATTTTAGTAGTTGTTATGATAGTAAGCTTCATATGGCTTAGCTTGTGCTTACTCATGTGGCTTCGGTGAATTTGGTGAAAAGATAGTGAATAAACGGAGGTAAAGAATAGGAAGGAGAGTAGGGAGAAAGAGGAGAAAGGGAAAAGGTATGGAAGAAGGGGTCACTGGACTTGAGCCTGATTTTGATTTGATTTGGGGGCATAGAAGTCAGTGATGACTGTAGGGTGTGTGGGGATTCTGCAGGTTCCGTGTTCTGTCTACTTCATCGCCTTCCGGAGCAGCACAACTGCACGTTCGACCACAAAGAGGATGGAAGGCGTGAGGCTCGGGCTAAGATGGTTCCCGCCCGTAAGCACGTCGGCACGACGCTGAAGCGCTTGGATTCCGACTGCTGATGATCGCAATGTTGCCCCACATACTCAGCTTCATAGCTTCCGAACTACGTGCGTCCATACGATGCACGAGATGTACTGATCGCTGACGATTTTTTTTTGTTCCGAATCTGTACATATAATTCCCGTTGCCTAATTTGTATTATTGTCATCATTGCGAAATAGCATTTTATAAGTGGATGTACATATGAGCACACTTTGATCGATTGCCTGCATGTGACATCATTGTCGCAGGCATGAATTGTTGCAGTGTGGTCGGAGTTTAGTTGACTGCTTCGATTTTTTCCAATCTAGCAACATAATTAACAGGCGATTGTAAAGAGACTGCAGAATGGTATGTGACCAGTTTAATTTGTAACACTCATTTGCTGTTAATCACATTATGGATCTAAATGTGTTTAATGAAGGCCGATAATGTCAGTACAATTTCGGATCACTGCACGATATCATTACGTCGACATAATAACAACAGACTACTGTTTTTTTTCTGAATTTATGTTAACAGCAAATATCCCACCGTTGTTGTATCTGCTTTTATCATCAAGTATTTAGAAAGGTATTTATGAAAGATGCATCACTTCAGTTAAAGTGCATTATTTTTAGAAGTCCAGTTATTGTGTCGTGTATGCTGAGCTGTATTGAAATGTTTTATCTGTTTGATCGAAAAGTCTGGCAACTACAGAATAAAAATACAACATCTGGCCTTGCAGAATTGTGCTGGTAGCATCATTCTAACGCTGAATAACATTTTCATGGTTAGAGTAACAGAAAAGATAGCATATTGTGGTAACATGTACACCGTGTCTCAAAAAAACAGTCAAAATTGTTTTTGGCATAACTGTGTTAAATTTCCACCAACTTTGATAATTTTTGGCACAAAGATGGCCAAGACGATATTATTATGTTTCGTGCACTCATTTACCACCTCACGTAATTTATGTCAACGCACTACCGTGTGAAACACAGATGCTCCAAATTGTTACATTATGCAACAATTATTTGTATCATATGGCTCTCCTTTGCATCATCAATTCGACAGAGTGTGCGATGTGGTTTAATAATTTTGAGGTATTTAATATTTTATGCTGCAAACAGCAGACAACAAAATAGCTGGCTGATGAGCTTAAAACATGTCTAGTCGATGAGTGAATGCATTTGATCAGTCAATCGTTGATTCTGCTGTCAGCCAGCGTTGTTGCATCCAAGCCATTGTGTCTTTGTATGCGGAGCACACTTTGGCATAAGTTTCAATTCGCAAGCGAGTTTATTATACAAACTTATAATTCTGTTAAATAATTAACATTTTGGTGTATTTTGTGCATAATTAACTCGTTATAGCGTTTACCTGAGGCAAAAACTCAGCATTATGCAACAATTTGGCGCATCTATGTTTCACTTGGTAGTGCATTGACACAAATTAGGTGAGGTGGAAATTGAGTGCACCTTACATAATTTCGTCGTCTCGGCCATCAACCATCCTGTACCCGCTGTCACATGTCATTTCAGCGGACTGTCATGCTTTCATTTCATTAACAGAGAACTATCACATCTTAGAACCTGAGGATCTGATCTGTGCAGTGGCTTCAATCTCCCCCGAATCTAGAATCAGAATCGGCCTGTTTTCCTGCAGCATTTTTTCTTCCCACTCCTTTTCCTTATTTTTATATCCGTTTATTTTCATTAGCTTTTCCTTTCTCTCCCATCCCGTTTTCTCCTCCCCTTCATGTTCCATCGCCCCTCTCATTCCTGGGGTTTCACACTTTTAGTCTAGCTAGGGTGTCTGGAAGCGCTATAGCCTGTAAGTTCCCTCAGTGGGTCTGGGCACAGCCCGGCCGGCAAAAGGTTTGTGGTGCCTTTTGAGCCTAAACAGTGTTTCTGGTGGTAAGCAATTTTACATACACCCTGAACAAAACTGCCCCTATTTTACTGGGTTCAAGCTGCGTCCACCAAGTATAGGCGTAGAAGCCCCTGAGGTGAGAAACTGGGCTGGTTGACTGATCAACCGAGTGGCATGGTGCAAATTATGCTTTTTTCAATCAAATCAAATTTCTGCTTCATATTGTAAAATAGAAGACAAGATTATTTGAACGTAAAAATTTTGCGTGCATGGTAATGGTAAAGTTCGATATTTGCTCTAGCGCTTTTTACATGAGACGGACTCGTGGCCACACATTGCAGTCTTGAATTATGAACACGTTTATTTGCCTTAACTGCGGACAAAACAGACAGATACACAATATCACTATATGCAGAGTCTCGGGAGCTTCAAGGTTTCGGCCAGCATGTCGGAAGCTGCAACGTCTCGTCTCGGATCTCGGCTTAGAAGGTCTCGTGCACATCTCTGTGTAGCCCTAAATAATTTATGTCAGTATGTTTCGAATTCTGTCTACAGCGGTTTGTCTGTTGATTGCTTTAATAAAGACTATCATAATAAACTGCCAGTTAGTGCATCTCTATATCTGTTATCAGCAAAGAATATTTAAAAGTTGCGTTCAGTTGTGTTTTGATATAATTCTAATTTTTGTTCGATTCTGGCATTTTTGTTATTATTAGCAGTTACAGTTTGAAGCTATAATGAGTGACGAAACATTTCCGCGTATATTGTGAGTTGCTGTTTAGTAAAATAATCTTACAAACCGTACGATCTAGACGCTCCGTATAAGATACGTAATAACAGGGCTATGGTAAAATGCGGGAAGGTACTTTGCGGAATGCGGAAATTTGAAAAGGTGTATTTTGCGCAATGGCTAGAGTGAAGAAGACGGGAACAAACAAACCGATCCGCCGTTGTGTAGTGGTGCGAAAAAAATAGTTCCACTTAACTTGCACGTTTGCATGCCATTCAGTGCACATTTTATGTATTGTTAACATAGTTCACTTTGTCATTATATTTCGCTGTTAGTTTAATTACTAATATGTTATTTAGTATACATTTAATGCTTGTTTTCGCAAACTTTACTTGAGGCAACCATTTGCCTATGGCTCAAAGAACTTTATCGGATCAGTGACCTATGCACAGTTATGCACAACTGCTATTAAAATTACTACCTTCATCACAAAATGGGGGATATGGGGAAGGGGCAGCATCCCCTCCCCAGGAAAATAAAAATGTGATGAATTGTTTCACTAGAACATAATAACTTGGTTCGGAAAGTGCACTTCAGTAATAAATTATTCAAAACAGCACAGCCCTAATGTGGTGAACTACTTTAGTGCACACAGGATATCATTGCGCTTCGCTACAGTGAATGATGGCTTATTTAGACAATTTTCAATCTAAAACTTCACTCGTTTAATCGTTGTATGACAAATTCAATTGAAAAATGAGCGGAATATGTTTCTTGCAGGTTTATTCATCACAGGGCCGTATTCTGTCAATTATTTAGCGTTCACAATCACTGGAAAAGCTGATCGCAGACTACCCATAGTAATGAATAGTTCTCGTCATCTTCACTCGTCTCTGCGGAATTTTACCTGCAGAACATCCGTAAATTACACCTGAGAGTTTTTCCGCATTCTGAAAAATTCAAATAAAATCAAATAACGTTAATTTTATTTTCAGTTCGGCGAACTGGCAAACTGATAAAAGCAACGCAAAATTTGCTACTTTCAGTTCGGGGGAAAACGGATAATGCCTGACGCTGCCGGGCCGCTTACATCCTGCCTCTGTCATGCTCAGTGTTATTTTCTGTCCGCGGCGGACAGAAAAGTAAGCAAACGTGAGGCTATTTTCCATCTGCCATGTGCGGAAAAAATCTATGTGCTCCAAGCCTACCTGTGTACTGCTGCAGTTGTCATGTGACACAGTATTTTTTGCCAGTTAAAAATATTAAAATTAATTGGTAAACGCTGACTGGTTACATGCGGTGACGTCACTTCCGTTCACTGACCTAGATAGATTATTTTGCATATATTGTGTGTTGCTGTTTAGTAAAATAATCTTACAAACCGTACGATCTAGACGCTCCGTATAAGATATGTAATAACAGGGCTATGGTAAAATGCGGGAAGGTACTTTGCGGAATGCGGAAATTTGAAAAGGTGTATTTTGCGCAATGGCTAGAGTGAAGAAGACGGATGCAGTAATGTAACGCCGCATTTTGTTACAATTTGTGCATTATTTTCATGTATTTATAAAGCTTAGATCAACATATTATATATGCAAGGTGGAATGTCTAATTCAGATCTACATAAATTTCACAAGTGAGTTTGACCATGGCCATGGACCTTTAAGATTAGGGTTAGGATTAGGATTAAAGTAGGGTCAGGTATAAGGTTAGGAAATGATTAAACTATAAAATTACAGCTTAATTACGGTGTTATGTGTGGCGACGTCCGCAGATCCGTAGTCAACTTTTACCTGCAGCAGTCGTGTAATTTGATTGGTGATCGGTTGATTGCAGGTATGTCGGGAACCTTGACCCTTCCGTGACAGAGGAGTTACTACTGACACTGTTTGGCAACTTGGGTTCGTGCAAAGGATGCAAAATAATAAGAGAGGTAAGTTGGTTTACTAAAAATTTGTTTCACGTACTTTTTGATGTCATGACATGACGTGTACTGTGTGTGGTGTAAATAACAAGAGGGTGCAGCCGTTGAGGGGCCGCCTGCTATGGGGCCGTTCTTGCAGTTGAGTACGTGCGTGCTGTTTTGGGGCTGTCTAGGTCTGTTTGTTGTTTGTTAGAGGAGAAGGAAAAACAAGGAGAATTAGATTCATACTGAGATAGTGGACCTCTTGATACAGGAAATAGCAATTAACGCGATTAGCTGCCGTGACCTTGACCTCTGACCCCTTGACCTTGAAATTGGTCCATGGGGTGCTGGTGTCCCAGGGACCCTTCCTACCAGTTTGGTATTGGTAGGCCGTTTCGTTTTCCCTCTAGGTGGAGGCACGGGACAGGCGGACAGACAGACGGACAGGATCAACACATCATGGGGCCTCCTTCTAGGAAGGATGGCCCCATAACAATGTTGCTATTGAGTGGTATCACGTCAGTTTGCGACCCAAAATTAATGTCCTGTAATGTAATATAAATTTTGTGTTGTATGTTGCATAAAAATAGTGTTGCTAAATGATTTCCGCATGGTTTATCAAATAATACTGAAGAAAGTTAGATATTGAGCTTCAGTCAATAATATGGTCAGTTGTCGATTACCGGTAATTGAAAATCAAACTACATTCTGAAATATAATGACACTAGAGAACTATTAATCAGTTGCAGGATGCTGTAAATCATTTTCATAATTCTATAGCAGTGACTGCGCATTATGCAAAATTTAATCTTATGGTTTGTTGACAACACCAGTAAATTAATCTGCATAGTTACATGTTGCTTGCAGCTGCTGGTGTGTTTTCAGGCCGGCAGTGATCTGTATGCATTCGTGGAATTCGAACAGCACAGCGATGCTCAACTGGCATTGATGGCAATGAACAAAAGAATAGTTCTTGGCCGGGTATCCTATTTATCGATCTTTCTCTATTTTGTCTTGGAGGTAATGTACTGAACGTGGATGGTATGGTGCTGCTTTTGTATTTTTGCTAAAAATATACATAAAAGCAGTGTTAAATTATATTTTAATCTCTGACAACATAAGAATGGGAAAGAATGGGACTTACTGAGGCCTTTGTATATTTGTGGTTGAACTGCTGGTACTCATGCATGCTCACTGAGGTTAAATAAGTGAAATCAGGTGAAAACTTCTGTATATGTTAGAAAAAGGTAAAGGTCGTCAATTTGTATAGCGCATCATCGCAAACACGCCTCTAATGCGCTTTCGTCACTAACCAGAGCCGCCTGCCGCACGGCCACCGTGTGCAACCTGCAGACACAGGCTGGCGCAGCGGCCGGCTAGGCAACCCCAGTCAGCTGTACCAAGGTCCCCACCTTCTGTAACTCATGTAAATGAGTTACTACTCATTTTGCCATCCCACGGAGGGTAGAAGGCTGAGTCGACCTAGCTGGCAGGCTTCGCACCGCGATGGTTTACCTGCCCGCAGGCATGGTTTACCTGCCCGCGGGTAGTCACCCATCGCAGGACTAACCGGGCCTGGCATAAAGTAACTTCGTTTCAGCTGAAACGCGCTACTAACTACGCCACGCCAGTTAGTATCCCCTATGTGAATATGTAGTTAACAAGTTATGCCATGTAGTTATAGAGTTTGTTAACAGTCATCAGGAGATGTTGCTATCTCTACTGATTTGGCATGTCTGCATTGTACAGCAGGCTGTTATAACGGACTGTGTGTTTGTGCAAAAACTTGACAGGAAATGAAAGTAAACTGGGCAACTTCGCCTGGCAGCCAAAGCAAGGTCGACACCAGCAGTAAGTTTGTAGTTTGGATTGACACAAATGATTTAGGATGCGTGTAAAATACTGCGTGCACAGCGTAAAGCTTAAGTGTAAAAGCTACTTCAAAGAAGTTTGTTTAAGACCGATTTTTCAGCCATGTAACACTGTGATGCATGGTTGATGTATATTAAAGGTCCGTGGATGCCAAAATTAACATATACATTTGTTTCCTGAAAGTGCAGAATTTTCTGATAACTTTGACAGTAATATTGGCGCCCAGCGTTTTGTCAACACGGAAAAGTTTACCTTTGAAGTTGACGATCTACGAAAACGACGTAGAAAACGCGCCGCCATGATGGTCTATAGACATCATGAATTAATATTCATGACGTCTATAGGCTATGGCCTAGCCTAGAATGATGACGTCGTCGACTAGGCCATTAATATTCATGATCTGTATGGGCTAGGGTCATGACGTCACCGCAGGCACTGATAGATTAGAATATTTCGCATAACGTAACGTAATGCCACATTTCGTTTGAATTCACACATTAATTTCATATATTTATGAAGCTCAAATCGACATATTATATATGCGAGGTTAAATGTCTAATTTAAGTCTACAGAAATTGCGCGAGTGAGTTTGACCGTGGCCATGGACCTTTAAGATGGCGGCACACTGTAAGTTTTGCCTTACATCTATAGCTGTTAGTTCAGCTTGCTTCGGCACATACAATTACAGCGTGTGGCCAAAAGTGTGTCATAATGGCGGTGGCGCAAACGCTCGATTCGTTTTTTGCCAGTTAAATTCAAACGTTGTAAACAACATTATTTCAACAAAAGCGCTTACCTGATATTTCTGAATTTTGTCATAAATCCTTTCTGCGCAATAACAGAACAAATTCGTTGCAGAATGAATGCGTAGAGCTGACGAAGAGGTTTAATGAACTTTGCTTTGGGTTGTTAGAGCAGACTTGATAGGGTCCTGTCGAGAGTTAGTAGCTGACATTTCCTTCTGCACATGAAATTTCATGACTTTCCACATATTTTCGATAATGTTTTTGTCCAGTGATTCTGCGGACTACGTAAAACCAAAAATGTGATTTTCTATTTTCCACAGATGAGTAAATACTGAGAGATGTGCAGGGGCTATCATCCTGCTAAAAGAAGTGCTTTCCAGCTAAATGTTTGCACACACCTGGCCACAAATTTGCATCGAGTGCATTCACGTAGTTATAGCAGTCAATATTTCTGCCAATTAGTACAAAAATGGCCGCTTTTTCGTAGCAAATACAACTCCAGAACATGGTGATATATTTCGGCTGTTGCTGCCTTTCAAGACATTCGAGATTCCAGACTTCGTGTAGCCTTCTCCAAACGTAGCCTCGACTTTTCTATCCTGACCTATTACTATCTGAGTTTCGTATATAAATTTAACTGATTTTTAGTTATCTGCCTTCCAGCTCAGCTTCTGTGTACACCAAAACACATGGCGAGGTTAATTCATCCTGCTTGTTACAGTTTGCTTCCAAATTTTTCGTCTGGTTAAACCGCAGGAATGCAAACGACGTCGTACCATACATGGTGATAATCGTTGAGTCAGCATATCATTTACACAGTTTATAA
>Ga0209367_1007687_pt1 | contig 14827 bp, 7 predicted proteins | sample WorMetLIZISLAND2_FD_187412 | JGI IMG/M metagenome (GOLD analysis project Ga0209367, IMG submission 187412) | Marine gutless worms symbiont microbial communities from Max Planck institute for Marine Microbiology, Germany - Olavius geniculatus... ... | reverse complement strand
GGTCGTTATTTTGGTATCCCCAATTGACATATTTTATGCACAAGGCCCCACGAAAGGTATATCCGAACTTTCCGGCGATAGCACGAAGTAGTACTCTAGCGTTCATAAAATATTTTATTCACCAGACAAAAAAAATTTTTATTTCTGTCATTTAATACGCGAAAAGTACAATTTTAGCTAATTTTTGTAATTTTGCAATCCCGGGATTGAGACGCTGCCAATCCTGGGATTCGGGATTGGCGAAAACGGTCGGGATCCCGGAATCCCGGGATTCGGGATCCCGAAATTGCAATCTCTAACAATAAGTATAGTTTAGGCTATCTAGCTCTTTGCCGGAATATTATTGCGGATTCGATATTTGGTAAATCCGGATGCCAGTATGACCGACCGTATAGGCCTACCCACTGACAGTGCTGTAGTACGATGTTATTCGGATAACGCTATTGCTGTGCGAACGTGCATCGGACGTCAGCAGTCCGCTATAGGTATTCGGGACACCAAAACGCACTGACCAACGGCTACTAGATCAAAGATTTCTACTTATCAGAGTAATTTTCAATGAGCAAATTACTTCTATAATAACTCTGACGTTAATATTCTATTAACGTTTTGCGATTTCTGAAAATCAAATTTCATTTTTGGCCATTTTATTTGTTTCGTTCGTTGAGCACCGGAAAGTCGCGAAGTACCTGTAGCCTTGCAGTTCGTGACGCCAACATTCAAAGGTCAAAAGGTCGCTCGGGTCTTCACGCGGTGGTTCAGCTGGCTGGGATTTCTGCTGCAGCAGGCTGCTGGCGACATTACAATTTAAACTTGAAGCTGAGAACAGAAAGAAAGCAGATAAGTCGGCATGATGTCAGCGGTGTGTTTAAGTTCGTCGGTCGCTCGTCGTCATAGAAACAACAACAATCGTCTTATGTCTCATTTCGGCTTCTACCTCTTCCTCTACACCAACTGCTTCGTCACAGGTAAATCCGCACGTTAAACTACGGTCCGCAGTAGAATAACTGAGTGCTATATACTGTCGTTTGGCTAGTATCTTACGACTGTACCCCTGGGTTCTCGTCCCGTTAGACTTTAGACTAGACACAAGCAGTCCGGGCTTACGCGTTAACAAACTAATAACTTGCAAACAAAAATGCGTAAAAGCACAATTTGCGTGAACATTTCCAGGGCTAATGTAACCGGTGCCCTTTTTTGTTTAGAAGCTTAAAGATCGGGATTAGGGTTAATATTACGGTTGCGCACCTCTATAGTAGGACAGACGACCGCACATTATGACGGCACCGGCCGACATAGGGTGGCTTGACGGTGTAGAGGTAAGGTGTCGGACTTACGATTGCAAGGTCGTGAGTTCGACTTCTGGTAAACAAGTTACGGATGACTGTCCTATCTGCGGACGAGTAAACCATCTAAGTACTAACACCAAGCTCAACTCAACCTTCACCCCCACTAGGGTAGGTAAATCGACTACCGACCTCTCTGGCTGGGATTGCGCCGGGGCGCGTTTACCTGTGTCGGGTGTTAGCTAACACTGTGATTTCACATGGCAGGTGACGCTCCGTAGCTCTGTAATGGGTTTTCTATTAAGAAATATGCACGACCTTTACTTTTTGCCTCTTTAACCGACTGTACTTAAGTAACGGTCGAGCTATTGGCATGGTTGTCGTCCGTCTGTCTGTTCGTTTGTTCATCTGTCACGGATATGTATTGTGGCTAACCTTTAGGTCGTAGCGGAAAACTTTTGACACGAATAATTAGATATGTGAGTTAAACTCGGGCGTGCAAAATTTTAGCCATTTAGTACAAAGAAAACATTTTCAAATTTGGTGTTGAATGGAAGGGGTTAAAAAAATGTGTGTTTTCAACGGAAAACTGGCCATATCTCGAAAACGGTGACAGATACGGCCAAGGTTAGTATTAATCACCAATAAAAAGTGGCATACATTTTTTAGATGAAATTAAAGTCATCGACCTTGGATGATCTTGAAGGTCATTGACAGCCAGTACGGTCGGCTATTTTAGCGACAGCTGGGCTTCTTGTTTATAGTTTCCGTAGTTCTTCTGTAAATCGTGGACATCATGACAAGCTGACAGCCCGTCTCCGGATGTGGCTGGCGGGCAAGTTGTGTGCTACTGCTGTGCAAAGAAAGCGATTATATGCCTATGTATAGAACTTTACCTGTACATTACAGCAGCAGTGAGGTATCGCAAGATTTAACTACACTGTGTCTCAAAAACACGCCGACATTTATCGGTTAGTCTACTACTGGAAGAAGAATTGCCCAATTTTAATAATATTTGCTATAATTATTCTTGACAGAACTGGCCATCGTCTAATGTCTCACCTCACCCAAAATCTGCTTCTGCACTATCTGGAAAAAATGAAAACATCGCGAATGTTTTTCGAGACACCAAAAAATGTCATTTGTGATAAATAACATGACAGGTGGTTTCCTGGTTTTTCACTGCTGCCTCAAAGCTGATTTTAAGGACGAATCTAGTCCATTTGTGACTCTGAAAACGATGTCTTAAATATTGCAAGCTCGTTTAAAGATTTTAACGAGTCACAAATAACGCTCGCTGCTGATGATGTGGTATTCGTCTTGCCATTGATGAAGCCAGATTGTTGCAATTAATGATTGCAAGAGTGTTTAGAGTGTTTAGAATTCGGCTCGATTGCGCTCAAAAAGTATCGCACAGAAGCGACTCGATAGTTCGATGCCAACCTTGTACTGTGGAGTCGGTCAAAATGCTGGCGTTGTGCGTGTAGGCCTATTTTACTTTGGCGCAACTGTGTCACTGGAAAAATATATTTATGTTGCTAAATTGACAAAAACTTTTTACATCACATATCCTAATGTTTGAGCTAAAAGCGCATTACAATATTTTCTTCTGTTCAAGCCCGGTAAAAATCGCAGTAACAATGAACGCAAAATGGTGATATTTAAAGCCATATGCAAGTCATTGAGGTTAAAAAATTTGACAGATTTTAAGAACAGTTTAAAACCCAGTTTTGTGTAATTGTATTTACTAAAAGGTTGCGCTTGTCAATTTTTATTAAACGAACACGAACTACCTCACGGTTTTGTTTTAGTAATACATTTTTTACAATGAATATTGTATATTTTATCATAGTTCATGATACGTACACGTACTAGACACCGTAGGCCTGTATATTGTAAGCTTATTGCGTATTCCAACGTTGTGTAAATTTAGCGTATTTAGGTCCTATTCCCGCCATTAAAAATAAAACTTTTCTACGTAGATATTATTGTTTGGCAGCCATTATGTATTTGATGAAGTCTGCTATTGCTGCTGCTGCTTCTGCTGCTGAAATGCTTGATGCTAATGACGTCACGGTGACGTCACGGCTGTTAGTTGGATAGAGGAGTGACGTCACAGCTTGGCGCATAATCGCGTTACGAACACATACCATCAGTCGAAGACGTTGACAGACAGACGGACAGACGGACTGACTGAGGCAGTATGCAATGACATCGGATGGATTGCAGTCTTCAACTAATACGATTAGATACATGCACGGCCACGTAATGCTGGCGTGATAAGGATTAGAAATGTACTGAGACAACGACAGGTCTAGATCTACAGTATCATTAGTAATAGGGATACGTACCGCAGACTAGGCCTATACCAGTTCGTAGAAATAAATCAGTAAACAGCCGAACGTAGACGATCCCCATGTCAGTTAACGTTTCGACTTTCTAACGGACTCTGCCATTTTATTCGGCATCAACAATGTTGGCTATTGCGACAAATGTTAGTGTAGCGTGGTCTGACTCTCCGTATGTTATATTCGTGCACCCGCGAAAAAAATAAATGTCATTTATTTTTGCCCAACGCAATTGTTCATTCAAATATTTGACTTAGGTATGACCTTGACTCTCGCAGAATATATCTGTGTTATTTTGTCGAAATCCCATCGAGCCGTCCAAATTCAAAAAATGTGGTGTCTTAAATTATCTGCACATCTTACCGGTTTAGTGACCACAACTTTGTACACGCGACATTCGGAACCTATTCAGTTAATCAGTGGCCTCCTCAGTTAGTTTTTACCTCTATTGCGGCAACAAGATTTTCGTGAAACACAGGGACACGGACAGACGAACAACCGGAAATCATAATACGTCAGCCGATACCGCTGGAGTCATTGTAGATGCGCTATAGAAATGCATATTTGATTTGATTTTAAGTCGCACACTTACACAATCAATACTCTGCTAATGTTCCGACAACATCACTAAAGGCGCGTACGGAGCGACGTAACTGAACTAAACTAACACGCTTTAGTTTTTGTCGAACTGAACAATGGGCAAGCAAGGCGAGCCCATTAGTCATTGGTTGACGCGTACGTGAATGTAGTCACGTAAGCCACTAACACCGTAAGACGGTGCCTACTGTAATGCATTACTGTTCTCCATTGGACAGTTCGTTAGAACTAGATCATGTCAGTTAAGTTCAGTTACGTCGTTCTGTAAGCGCCTTAACAGTAAACCTAACCGTAGACATCGCGAGAATCAAAACGACTCCATCGATCAACTAAATACAATAAAGTTACTCAAAACTCCAAGAAGATAACAAAATTCGGTGGCGTCGAGAAATTCGGAATCCCGAGACAAATCATTTCACTTCGGAGCCTGCCTGCGCGACGAATGCGCGAGGAGTGCCGTGTGCGTTGGCCCACGGTGCTCTGTCCGAACGTACAGTGCTGATGGTGAAAAATGTCGAAGAACGACCCTTCGAGTGTGATCTCTGTGGACCGACGGCTAGTTATGTACACGGTGTTTCATAAAAAAGACCTCGTTTTTTTTCACAATTCACTCAAATGATGATCAATTTACACAAAATTTGTACCAGTTGTAGCCGAAGAAATACTAATTTAACATATTGCAACAAAATATGGCAATTGATTAAATATTCTTTACTAGTCTTGACGTAATGTTGACGTCATAATGTGTCATGGGTACAAACTGGATAGTCTCAACTGGTGCTGTCAGTTGCTACCCTGCTTCGATGGTGAGCTTAATCTGGTTCGCTAATGAAAAATGTTTATTGTGTCAGCATTAAGCAACATGGGGATAAAAATGCAACCATTTTGCAAGCTCGGTGTGCTAGTGCAGTGTCTTGCTCGAACGCGTAAAAGTCCAATTATCCCCACAGACACATAAATGCCATCGTCTTGCATGTTTTTGTAACTGTAAATGTAAAACTTCAACAATTTGGCATAAATGAACCAGATTTGTCACCATTGGAGCAGAGTAGCAACTGACAGCACCAGCTGAGACTATCCAGTTTGTACCCATGACACATTACGACGTCAGCATTGCGTCAGGACTAACAAAGAATATTTAATCAACTGCCATATTTTGTTGCAATATTTTGAATTAGTATTTCTTCAGCTACAACTGGTACAAATTTTGTGTAAATAGACCATCATTTAAGTGAATTATGAAAAAAACAAAAAGGGGTCGTTTTTATGAAACACAGTGTATATTCACGGCGAAAAGTATGAGTTGCTGTTGGTGCTACTGCTTGCTAGGTGTCTTCCCTGTTCAGTTGACTTATCGAGCGGTTGCGTTTGTCGTCGTTGTCGGCGGTTGTCGATTATTGTCTACGGGGACATACGGACACAGCTGTCGACGCGCCGGCCTCGAGTCTCGGCGGGAGTAAACTGCGACAGACAGACTCCCTGAGTCTCGGACAACCTGTAAGCGAATAACTCGGCACGCGGCACTTCCAACGATCTGTTCTCGTCAACTTTCACCGAACTCACGCGCGCCCGCAGTAATTTTTTCAAGAGGAACAAGAAAATGAAACGCCGCAGGCGTCGAGTGGATGCAAAATAGGGAGGGGTTATTCCTCTTTTAGAGGGTCTGAAGGAGCGTCGTGAACTCTTCGAGTGGGGTCCGGGGCGGAACCTGACCCGAAAATGAATTTGGCTCATTTTAGCTGATAAAACACATGGGTGCTCAAAACTTTGATTTTGCCTTTGATTTTTTTTCCAAAATAAACTTTTCAGTCCAGATTTTGTATTCGTGGACAAAAATTCCCGCAGGAAGAAGTTTTTCTAACGTTTTCCTGCAACCAGAAATATAGGATAACAATTGCTCTTTTTGCCCACCCCCCCTCCACCACACAATGCCACTAGCTGTAAGTAGCTAATTGTGGAGTGTGTACATGGTACGTGATAGAAGATAGGAAGTGCGGCACGGAAGACGTGTCTGTGTGTGTCCAAGTGATCGGTCACTGCCGATCATTTAACAGCGAGTGCGCGCTATGTCTCTACACAGAAAGGTTCAGCGTAATACCCGATCAATCGCCTGCCCGCCTGATGTGCATTGCAAACGAAGCGTGTGACAGTCGTCGCATGTAACAACGTGTTGCCGGACCAAAAAAACTTAAGTTACTATATAATGTGGTCGAAATATCAGTGCCCCACAAATCCATTGACTTATTATCAAATTTCTACTGCGATCATTACCAGCAAATGCCTATTTTATTCGTCTTGCAAATGCTTTATAATTATTAGGTTATACCTTCTTCCGAAAACGTCATTTTCGATGACGCCATAAATTGTCAGCCATAATTATAAGCTACGTGCGTGACTCATAACTGTTCGGAATCTTTAGTAAAATAAAGAATCAGAAAAAAAATTTGTGGCAAAAATGAGAAAATTTCACTAGCATTTGTTTACGTTATGTATAGTACGTAAACCACAGACTCTTTTTCTGGACACGATGTATCAAATCAAGTATGCTTAATACTGTCACAATAATCATAGTGTAGGCTACATGTATGTGAACTGCGAAGAGAGATAACGTTGTCCAAACACTCGGAATAGGTTGTGTGCAGATGAGACGACTTTTCTTGCAGTGTTGCCTGTTGCTGAATCAAACGTATAGGCTAATACTGTACTGGCGTGAGGATTGCTATTGGCCTAGACAGTAGACATGCTCATGCATGCAGAAACGTGCCTGTCCACGCAGCAAACGTCTTGACACCAGCGGCAGCATCTGTAACTATGCAGACAATCATGAAGGCGCCAGTTCGTTTCATGGGGCCGTGACTATAAAAATATACCAATAAACAGGCGTCTACTGCATACGGCTTGGACGTATGGCTGTCCATGTAGGTCTATGCAGAAAAAAACTAAGGCGTAAAAATTTCTGTGAGCTTTCAGTAATTTTTCCCCCGCCCCTAAAACAAATTATCTGTCCGTACAATGTTAGTTGGATTACTCCAAATATTGATGCAGTTCTTTTTTCTTGCTTTCAGTATTTTGCCGAAACAAAACTGTTAACGGAAACTTATAAGACTGTCATGCTGCAGCGTTCTTTTTACTTTTGTTCGCGTTGGTAGCCTGCTGTTCATTGTGTTACTTTGTTTTTGAGCTGTGGTCACTGTACGTGATGCACTGGTATTACACATGGAACGTCATAAAATAAAAATACACAACATTTTCCACCTATATTTTTATGATTGATGGCACGTGGAAAATAGCAGCAAAGATTTTGCAGAAACTTTATGTTTTCCATCAACGATGTCTAGTAAGGAAGTTGCTCCACAGTACATATCTGGACCATATCACAAACGAAAAGATCCTAAAGAAAGTTGGGTCAACAAGACTAAAGGACATTGCAGCAGAACACAAGTTTTGACTGGCAGGTCACATTCTCCGTTTTCCCAACCACCGACACTGCAACATAGCATTGCAGGGGTTACCAGTCGGAAGAAGAGGCAAAAGGAGTCGTTCGAAGAAGACGTGGAGAAGAACATTCCAAGAAGATACGTGCGCTTTTGAGGTGCGCCGAATTTTCACATCTTTACAGTTTTGAGTCATGTCAGTTAAATCTGCGTAGGCCCGACGAAGCGATTTTCTACATAAACGTAGGCCTAACTATGGGTCGGGTCTGCGTAATTTTGTATTTTCTAAAAGTCGGTTCGAGTTGAGTCAAGTATAACTGACTCGAGATCAACCCTGCTCGTGGATGCCGGTGACGACGACCATACTAAGTCTATGTAGGCCTATAAACTGCGCCACCGGCTCATAATCCCAAATGACCGCAGCTTATATACGAGCCAATAACATTTAGCGCTTTCTCACTCTAAGTGAGAGACGCACTGCATATAGAATAATGTGCTCGGGGTTGATTGGTATAATATTATGATGCAGTAGGCCCTATGTGTTATTATTGCGACAGTAAACGAGCGACACGCCACGTATTTATATATAGGTCTATATGCGCCCACACGCTGCGGAGGCCTAACGACTCTCTACGACTTACATCAGTCACTTAAGTTCGTCGTCGTCGTGCACCTCTACACAGGGGCGTAAGCGATCATTTTCTTGTTAGGGGTCTCAATCTGCGCCCTGATTCTCCTGTGTGATTTTGGCATTATATAAGTTAGTACTTAGGCCGACTTACTGACTTACAATGATGAGCTCGTGGAGCTCTTGAGAGCCCCCGAAGTTGGCAACTTGCACGTTCTGGGAAACTTTTCCAAATTTTCGGTGAAATATATCCCTCAGTTACTTATTCGTCAGCGTGACGTCATTCAGAAGCACGACTGTAAACACAAACGTAAGCATCGCGCGGTTCGTTCGTTTGCTGCAGCGGTATGGCTTTTCTGTAGTCTTCACGGAGAGGCTACTGTGCAGCAACAGAGGGCAGCTATAGCATCGTCGTGTGTGCAGAGCGACAGATAAGTTAGTTTGCGATGCATCCTACAGAGTGGACGGAGAGAGACTAGAGAGACCTGCTGAACGTGTCTTTCTCATTGAACGAACGCGCTCAATTGAATCTCTGCAGTCCGCACCATGCGGCGACGTCCAAACGCCGCTCAAGTTTGCAGCTATACGGCCATTCTTGAGCAACGGTAGCCAGGGATGTGCACGAGATTTTTAAGCCGAGACCGAGACGAGACCGAGACTAAGACGGTCCAGCCCTCGAGATCATGACCGCGGTTTGGGTGAAAACCATTAAACATTACAAATGGGGATCAGTGTCATTATGCGACCATGGCAGACTGTTTTTTTTAACTTTCCCGTTACATCTTGGAAACAAAAATAATAGTAGTCTTCAGCACTGGTTTGCACTTGCAGTCTTAAAGACGTAGAAAACGTCAGCAAAACGACAAAATAAAGATTGTATTTTGATGAATTTCTGCGTATAATAAGAGAGATAAACAACGCTTATGTAGTGATGATTGCCGTGTAAAGTTCGTATGATTAATGATTGCTGATGATGCCGAAAGTGAGTGCATCTTTGACAGTTCAGACACTGTCATGCGTTATAGCCCCCGGACATGCAAGATCTGCCCCTCAATATACTTGATGTTGACGTCATTAGTCAGGCGGCCGGCCTGCAAAAACAACGCAACGTCTTGAACCGGTTTCGTAGAACATGAGAGATATAGATATTTTTTTAATTAATTGAAGAATGCACATGTGTGACGACGTCATTGATGCATTACTGGTTAGGTCTACACATTCGTTTGTATACATGTGACGCCGTCATCTCACGGCTGTTGCAAACTGTAATCTGTAAACGACGCTGCAGTAGTTTGACAGTACGGGAATCGGCTTTGATATCTTGAACGTATTGCAGATTTGCAGCCCGGTGACTTCCAGGAATGTGTCAAGCATTCTGACGTTTGGAGCTGTGGTGTGTACGACCATATGACTGACTATTATTTTAATTTGTTTTTGTCTCATTTAGCCTATCTAAACTTTTATGCAATAGGCCTATCCAAAAAAGTTCACAAAAAATGAGAACTGATGACAGTTATAAATGTTTATCAGAAACAAACTTGTCACGATTTTGCGCTAGATACGGTACTAGTGGAACGATGCACAAAATACCAAGTTGTCCTTTGTGTAAAATTTATTAAACAAAATAAAAATCAAAAGCACTATATCCACTATTTTAATAGGTGCGTGTGAAATGAAACATTTTGTAACCATATTTTATTATGCTTTTTTGCATTTAAGCACATAATCACATCTGTCACATGTAGGCTACGCGATTTTGCAAAAAAAATTCACAAGATTGGTGCAACAACACTTCTGCAATTCTTCATCTACACCGTGTCTAAAAACTGACCTACTTCCATTTTCTGAATAACTTCGAAAAACATCGACCGATTTTTATAATTTTTGGCACGCAATATCACGAAGGAGCTTGACGTAAACTACTATAGTTTAACCCACCTCACCTAAATACTGTTGCTACACTACTTTGTGAAATTCAGAAGTCGTAGTTTGGTCGATCGTTCAAAAAATAAAACTGGCGAAATTTTTGTGAGACACGATATAGCCTAATCACGGATTAAGCTGCACGTTCGCTTATCCAACTGTTTAACCGTGCTACCTGTGTTCGAGCTTGTGCCCAAATCACCACAGTTCAGGACAGACGACGTCCCCACTTGATCACTCGTAATCAAGGATGCAATGACAGATGAGCGGATGGTGCACAGACAGAAGAAAGAAGACGGATCATTCGGTTTGCAAAGTGGCGAACATTCACGTATAGGAAGACGGCGTATCACACGGTGCTGATTTTCGCGGATTCAATCAGCATTGTTCGCTGACGACTACGAAGACCAGTAACAAGCGGTGCAAAGTCAGAGCATTGCTTGTTGCTTGCACGATCGAGTGTTGCTCCAACAGTAACGCGTCTTCGCTTGCTATAGGCCCTATACTCATTCTGATACAGTGTATCAATTGTTATCAGTCTTGTCGCTATTCACTCAATGGCAAACCGCAAGCATCATCGATTTTTGTCCGAGGATTTTTACACGTTTGGCTGTATTTAGGGCCTAGGCCTAAGATTTAAAATCTTCATGAGATCCTTATTGTTCTTTTACTTTTTGGATTGCATGTGCACATGTTACTGTTATATAATCTAGGCCTAAGCTTACCTCAAATAGCCTACAATGCACAATAAAACACCAGGCCTAGGCTTATAGCCTAGACCTAGCCTAAATTGCTGCAATATCCTGTCAACGAACCTGTTTACACAAGATGAAAATTGGCAACAATTAAACTTCATCCAAAACAGATTCGAAGTGGCTGATCGTCATGATTTTACTATAGACCATTTACGTGTGGTAAACAATGAACGAAACTGTGAAAGTAATTTAAATGCTAGCCGAACGCTGTTGCTACAGCTTATTTTGTTTTAGATCTACGCAATCACTGGAGATGCCACACAACCCCGCTGTTCTAAATGTATGCCTACAGCTGCTGCAAAGTGATAAGAAAAATATATAAAACAATTATTGTTTTACGTCAAGGAAAACATTGATGATGGTAATTTTCTGAGCGAACGATTATCATCGTATCGTAGGCCTATAACGTTATTGGAGACATTCCAGCGACTAAATAAATGACCGTTGTATAAGCATTCGCAAGAGGACGGCACACAGCATGTACTAGCTGTGTATAGTAGCAATAGACAGACTTGTACTGATCGCCGTGTTATACTCCGTTTACACGATCAAGCAAACATCGAGCAATCATCGATCAAATATCCAGCAAATGCATTCAAAATACACGTGCACGACGTGTACTCTAATTGCTCGATGTTTGCTCGACGTTTGTTTGACGTTTGCTTCATGTAGGCTATGCTTTATGCATGCTTCATATTTGCTTGACGTTTGCTCGATGTTTGCTTGACGATTGCTTGATCGTGTAAACAGGGTATTAAGGTGTGTTCATAGCGACTGTGGCGACTGAAATTAAATGAAATTAAACGTTTCGTTTCATTTCAGTTCATTCATTTCTGTCGCTACGAACACAAATTACGCTTCTTGTTTGTAGTTATTCCCACGTTATTTTATGCTAATTGTCAAGTCACTGGAAACTAAAAATTGATGACATTAATTGGTGAATCAGTAATTAATTATTTATAGGCCTACAATTAGCGTGAGCCAGTTGGTACCTATTTTTTATTTTTTTTTTAAATCAAAATACTTGCTGTGCAGAAAGTTAATCGCTTACTTAGTGAGTAGGCCTAAATGCGTCTATAAAGCGCATAATGTAGGCGAGAAACTCGCTGAATTTAAGGCGCTGACAGCTTAAATTATAATTTTAATTGAAGTCTATTTACAATTGTAAGATATATAGCAAATGACTATCATTACATTCAACCGCAAAATAATTGGTAATTCGTACTGATAAGATTATGCCGCCATAGCAGTTAGACCATGGAGACTACAAGCCGGTTAGCTGTTTTAAGAAACCTTGGATTTATGCTTGATAACGAACTCGGCACGAAGCAGCACCATGGGCAGCGCTAGAAATCTGAAACTGGAGGCGCAACGGGGGACAAGGACCAGGGCACAGAGGTGGGGGCAATAAGTTTTTGTGTGTGTGGCCCAGATGTCGACCTTGTTCAGTTGTTGTGTGCATGGAAAAGTTGTAACGGGGTCCAGGAGCAGAGACAATATAGTCAGGGGGTCAGTGGGGCAAAGCTTCCCTGAAGCTGAAACACTTTTAACTTTTGGACGTGCAATGGAAGCCGCAGATTTACCGCGAAAATTTACAAATATTTGTGTTTTTCTGCAAAAGTGACATTTAATAATTCACACCTTGGCATGATAAAGTGCCCATCACTATCAAAATTTTTCCTGGAGGTATCTGGGGGATAAGGGGAAGGGCAAGGGGGCATGTTCCCTTTCCCCTTTGGCGCCGTCCATGAGCAGCACATCAACTCCATTGCTAGAACGTGCTTCTCTCATCTGCTTCGTCTTCGCCAGATTCGTCGTCGAGCTGGATACGAAGTCACAGTAGGCCTACGACTTGTTCTAGCACTTTTTAGGCTGTGTCGAGAGTTGACTTGTGCAACGCTCTGCTCGGTGGTCTACTAGCATCTACAATTCACCGCTGAAGCGTGTACAAAATTCAGGTTGGTTTAAGTACGATACCGCACTGTCTGTAGTGGTATAAGCTCATACTGCGTATACTCGCTTATCTACTCTAGCAGCGCGGTGTAGTACGAACGTCGTCTGCTTTGTTAGTAGTAATTGTATTATGACACACAATTCTTTATCATGTGTTACAATACAATACAATACAATACATACAATACAATGGAAAATTTGCACTCAAAAACTGGCAAACAAACTGTCAGTTCAATCTAGCACATAAACTAAAAAGAAGTGAAACGTTTAAAAGAAAAATGAAATGAGAAATACTGAGAATAGAAATAGTGTTAAATGTAAAAATGACTAACTTCAAAAAATGACTGAAGTAAAGACAACTAAAAAAAGAAAAAAACTGAAAAAGTAAGAAATAAAGAATAATAATGAAAACTAAAACTCTGAAAAAAATGAAAAAAGTAAACACAAAAACCATGAGCAGGTCCGAATATTATGACATTGTAAAAACCTACAGTATTTCTCCATCCACAGGGTCCATAGAATGGCGCTGATTTCCGTTTCCTTAGCCCTTAGTCAGACACCAGTTTACACTGCGAGACCACGAATACAAGGCCAGTGCATCATTCACGCGGTGCACCTGTCTGCGCCGCAGCTTTCGCCTGCACTCAGTGCACCTACACGGGGAGGGATGGCCAGGCTGAGTTGACGGTTGGCATGTGTATTATCATGTAGGCCTACATAATCACAAGCACAGGCATACAAACGGTTTACTGTGGCAGCCGCTCCAGATTAAGTTTATGCTTTAGTATCTCAACTGAAAACGGTTGAAGGAAATTTTTGTTTTTGTTCTGAGTGTTTTTTTGGTTGTTGTCGATTTGTCGTCAGTAGTGCTTGAAAAGACTTTTCTTTGAAACAAGATAATGTTCATACGAACACGGAGTCAGTCCAATGCATTTCGATAGTTTACTGTCTATGTCCGTATGAATATAATCAGTGAGCTGTTTAGACAGGTAAAAAAATCAAACAGTTTAATTTCATATTGTACAGCAGCAATAATCCCTTCATCCTTCGCCATTATGTTAACTAAACAATAAACATTGTCAGTCACGAGACCATTCGATTCGTCACTAGGGCTTTACTATAAATGGTCCATCGTTACCATGCGTCTATCTTGCACCGTTGTGAAGATATGGCGCCACAAAAATAATGGGGTCACGAACTTGACCTTTTAAAGTCACGTGACGTCATCGCTCACGTGACCATTCGACTCGCGGTGGTCGACTTCCTATGGGTAGTCCATAGTGACCATGCGTCTACCTTGCACCGTTATAGAGATTTATGTAAAAAAAACTTACCAGTTTACAACTGTGTGTAAGGACGATGTGATGATATCAGTCCTCTAAAACAGCAAAAATCATTCGGGTAACCTTAGATGGGGCTATGCATATGGCGTCCTTACCAGCTGACTTTAGTTGGTAATCACTAACATAGTCTAATAAATATGTCAAAAATAAAATTTTTATTTTGTAACATTAAAAAGGCACTTTCTTGCGCAGAACCGCGTCATTTGACGTATTAAGTGTAAAAATCGGTCTGACGGACTCGCCTATAGGCGAGTTGAAAAACCAAAACCAAAAAAGTGTAGTAAATTTCGAACACGGAGGAGTGTATATTTCACCTATATGGGGAGCAAAACTCCTGGGCGGATTGAGCCAAATTTTTGGTGGTAGGCGTCCACGACATAATCACGCCATTCAAATTTGGTAACGATCGGTTTAGGGGTTTTGGATTGGCTGAGGGTCAAAGTTTTTCTCTTCCCATAAAGGTCCCATGAAGGTCGTCCTTACAACACTTACACTATCGTGTGAGGTGTGATATGGCGCCTCAAATATTGGAGACACGGACGTGGACACAGTAAGAAAAA
>Ga0209367_1007685_pt1 | contig 14832 bp, 11 predicted proteins | sample WorMetLIZISLAND2_FD_187412 | JGI IMG/M metagenome (GOLD analysis project Ga0209367, IMG submission 187412) | Marine gutless worms symbiont microbial communities from Max Planck institute for Marine Microbiology, Germany - Olavius geniculatus... ... | reverse complement strand
GGCGATAGACGTGACCACCGCTAGTACTCATTTTACCATCCCACAGAGGGTAGAAGGCTGAGTCGACCTAGTTGGCTGGCTCCGTACTGTAGACAGTCACCCATCTAAGTACTAACCAGGCCCAGCGTAGAGAACTTCGTTTCATCCGAAACGCTTTACCAACTACGCCACGCCACAAACCAGGGTGGGGGGAGGTAAAAGTTTGTGCAGTCATATTTGATGGGGGGTCCAGAGCATTCTGACAAAGTGTGATGAAGGAAGAGAGAGGATTAACTTTTTCTTAAAATTACATGACGTCATATATGGACAGCCCATGTGACTGACAGACTTATATTTTCGCATTTAGATACTTACCTCAAAGCAACAAAGATAGTTACTCATGCTGTTAGTAACCTATGTTGTGTACCTGTAGTTCTTGTTAAGTTACAAGTAGAACTGTCGACGGTGTAGTGGGGAATACTAGTTAGTTCATTAGATCAACAATCTAGTTGTATCAGATGTGGACATATAGACCATATGTGTGGCTGTGTTACTGTGCTACAGTGCTCGTGAATGTCAACAAACAGCCCATACAGCTTCAGTTGTGTGACACAGCTGGACAGGTATTCATCTGTTCTCCTGCTGCTGCTCTTTAGTAGGGTACTTGCAGTTTGTGTGACAGATTTTGCCACCTGTATATAATTGTTGGCATAAAGAATTGCTACCAGTAGTTCGTTAACTATAGACCATGTACACTCTACACCGTTGGTTGATCTTGGAAACCAATGATGTATTGGTTCAGCATTCTTATTTTATTAGCATTGTAGTTTTTATCATAGTTTTATTGAGATTTCGTGAATCGTGTTCTCTTAAATATACATGGTTGGTTAATTAAAATTGTGCATCTAACTCTAGGGGTATTGGCAACAGTGTTTGTGATATGTGCAGGTTACCGGTACCCCTCTTCTCAGGTTGTGCTTTTGTGGTATTGGTCGATTGCAGCAAACCAAAGTGTCAGACTTATGTTAGAAGGCCTTTATTTCAACAGAACCCAAAACAACTGCTGCTCCCTGCAGACTTTAAGAAATATCCTTAGGCATATTTTGTGGATTTTTATTGCAAAATTATGCAGATTCTGGTGGCATTACTGCACAATATCACAGCTTTTTTAGTAGGATTACTTAAGTTCTGTATTACTGATGATGTTGATGTTAGGATGATTTTGATCTGTTGCGACCACTGTGCTATCCCAACACGGATGTCTTCATCCTATGCTTCAGTATTGTGTCTCCAGCATCTTTCAACAACGTTGTTGAGAAGTGGATGCCGGAACTACGCTCGGGTCATCTCAAGACGCCCATCATTCTCGTTGGCACACAGTCAGACCTTCGAACTGATATCAAAGTTTGTCGTCAATCATCTCTTGTCCTTTTATCACTATTGTCGTCATCCAATGTCAGTTTTTCTAGGTCCAGCAACTAGACTGTTTTGGAAACAATTAGCCTCGATCATTTCAGTGATGGGTGGTAAATGTTAAACACTCAAATGTAGTATTTAGCATGATCATTTTGCACTGTATGATCGACGCTAATCATTTCCAAGCCTAATCGTTGGATCTGATGTAGAGCAAGTATGTGCATCACCTGGTAATAGACTGTTGTATGTTAGCCTGTTTTCAGTGTCTAGTCATTGAATCTGAATTTCTGCTGTCTGATATTTATCATTTTGTGTAATATTGGGAGAAGTTTTTCTTAGTCTAGTGACAAATGCATCAGGTCTTTTTAAAACTAAACTGACAGTCTACCACTAATATAAACTGCTTTTAAAAACCTGTTCTAGATTTTTTATCTTTTGGATTTATACTTGCCACAAAACTCTAAATTTTGTTCCTGCCGTACTATCTCATTATTATTATACACGGTGTTTCATAAAAAAGGACCCCTTTTTTGTTTTTTTCGTAATTTACTCAAATTATGAGCAATTTATGTGAAATTTTTACCAGTTGTAGCTGAAGAAATTAATTCGAAATATTTGAACAAAATGTGGCAGTTGATTAAATATTCTTTGCTAGTCGTGATGTAACGCTGACGTCATAATGTGTCACAGGTACATACTTGCTAGTCTCAACTGGTGCTGTCAGTTGCTACTCTGCTTCGATGGTGAACTTAATTTGGTTCGCTAATGAAAATTGCTTGTCATGTCAGCACTGAGCAACATGGAAACATGAAATCGGGCATCTTCTGATCCAAAAACTAGAGCTGTCAAGGCGTTAATTTTTTTAACGCATTAACGCAGTGTGTTAATTTTTTAATGCATTAATTAACACGTAAATTAATGCACCCAGTCCATCGAAATGGAGATTAGAAGGTAAATTACCCCGGGCCCGAGACGTTTATGGGACCCGCCTGTAGAATATAGAAAGTTAGAAAAATGAAAAAAAAGTTTTAGAAACACATAATTTTTATTTTTTAAATGTATTTGGACCATTTACTATTTAACTATTACGGTATTTTATTTTAACGGTTAATTGCTTGAACGAAGAATTTCTCCTCTCCCGTCGCCTATTCTTCTGCTTACCTTTTTATTTCTCTGACTTCTAATACATGTACTTGTTGCCATTATGCCTTGATGCAAAACGTGTGTATACTGTTGAGCATAGTGTTCAGAATTTTTTACGTCTGCAGGTAACTTATGGGGTGTTTACACGATCCAGCAAACGTCCAGCATTAGCACGTGTATTTTGAATACATTTGCTGGAAGTTTACTGGACGTTTGCTGGATCGTGTAAACACCCTATTAAACACAAACGAAAATGTTGCGCAAATGTTTCAGTTTAAACGTGTAATGCCGTGGCTACACGCACCAATTTTCTTGTCCGAAATGTTGTCCGACGTGACCGGGCCTCCCGAGGTTTATAAACCTCATCCGAGGAAATTGTCGCGTCTAGCCACGCTTTAGCGGGGCATTACTGCTGTAAATTTACGCATGTGCGTTAATTTTTTTAACGCGAGTTAATTTATTAACGCGTTAATTAACGCGTCAACTGTGACAGCTCTACCAAAAACTCAACATTTTGCAAGCTCGGTGTGATAGTGCACTGTCTTGCTTGAACATGTGAAAGACCAACTATTCCCACAGACACGTAAATTCGATCGCTTTGCACGTTTTTGTGCCTGCAACTGTAAAACTTTAAATATTTGACACCAACAAACCAGATTTTTCACCATTGAAGCAGCGTAGCAACTGGCAGCACCAATTGGGATTAGCCTGTTTGTACCCGTGACACATTATAATGTCAGCATTACATCAGGACTAGCAAAGAACATTTAATCAACTGCCATGTTTTGTTAAAACATTTCGAATTAGTATTTATTCAGCTAAAACTGGTAAAAATTTTATGCAAATTGCTCGTCAATTGAGTGAAGTATGGAAAAAACAACAAGGGGTCCTTTTTTATGAAACACCGTGTAATTTATATTTAACTATTAAGACTGTGAGCAGTAGAACCAGGCAGATACCTAGTTTTGGGGGTAGACCCACCCATAAAACTATGCACCCCAAACTTAGTCCATTTTTTAGTTTCTTGTTTCACTAATAATTATTTATTTTATTATGGCTAAGCTTTTGAAATATCTAAATCTACAAACATATCTTGGTATATTTTATGCTGTGGGGAGCAAACACAAATTTGTGAACGAACCAACTAAAAAACCATACAAATCCCAAACCCATTAAGTCGAGCATTTTTACAACAAGAGGATGCGACCGTTAAGGAGCCGCCCGCTATGGGGCCGTCCTTGCAGTTGAGTATGTGCGTGCTGTTTTGGGGCTTTCTAGGTCTGTGCAAGGCGGCAAGGGATCCTTACGTCACCTGCCAAATATCAAGTTGATCGGACAACAGGCGGCGAAGTTATGGGGATTTTTCGCCAACAACGCAATTAGCCGCCGTGATCTTGATCTTTGACCCCTTGACCTTGAAATTGGTCCACGGGGTGCTGGTGTCCCAGGGACCCTTCCTACCAAGTTTGGTATTCGTAGGCCTTTTTGTTTTCCCTCTAGATGGAGGCACGGGACAGACAGACCGACAGACGGACAGGATCAACACATGATGGGGCCTCCTTCTACGAAGGACGGCCCCATAATAACTGGTTTGACCTTAAAAAACAAACCCATTAAAACCCCAAAAACCACCGAGTTGGGCTTCTTTAAACTCGGGTTTTTTCAACCTTGAGTAGAACTGTTGACGTTTGTGCAGGTGCTGATCGAGTTGTCTCAGTATGGAGAGCGTCCAGTGTCGGAAGCTGAGGGCAAGGCAACAGCAAGGCGCATCGGCGCCGAGTCTTACATTGAGTGTTCAGCGTTGACTCAACACAACCTTAAGCAAGTCTTTGACGTCGCCGTCCGAGCCGCACTCATTCGGCGTGCTGGTGCTAAGAAACATGGCAAGTGGCGGAGTGGCAGAAATGGTCACGTTGTGAGAAACGGCATTGTGACTTCACCAGTCAGTGCTGAGACTGAGACTACTTCTGAGCCAGCCTTGCGGCTGTGGAAACACTCACTTTGTTGCTGGACTTGAAGGTGCTGCTTTAATTGTGCCAACTGATGTCATTTTTACGGCCTATTCAGTTGTGTTGTTTAATGATTCATTATATATGGATACACATTTGTTTCAATGTGCAACCAAAGCATCTTATGCATAGGTCTACCTTGCAAGTAATAATTCTCAAGTGCTTTGTTTTTATCTCACTACAGCATTTACCTTAAGTGTACTGTTCACAGTTTGTTCCATAGCAGTCAATCAGTTTAGATGCATGTGATGTTGTGATAACAAACTAGACACTGATTTAACATGCCTGGTTGTTTTATGGTTAATTCAGGTTATTTGGGGTCCCCAAGACAGAATCTGTTAATATTTCTTTATGTTTTTCCTGTCGTCCATCCAACGGCATAAAAGCACTGGAAGAACAGTGTGATGATAACCCATGTCCGACACTGTATTATCAATAATAAATGTCAGCTGATGCTGGTATAGTCAGAGTTATGTAGTAACTAGTAACTGATATTTTGGCAGTCATCTGTGTTGTGTTGATCAGTAGAATCGATGTGGTATGTTACTAAGCTAATGTAGCAGTTCACATTCAGAAAATGAAGCCTTTGACGTTTGACTACCGCTACACTCACTTGTGTGGCTAACATCAGCTTGAAATTATTGCTGTTATCTTTCAAGCCATTTGGCAGTTTTAGCCTCACTTAAACAGCCTGTGGTTGCTGATGGAGGTACATGCAATGGCATGTATAGCAGACCACCTTATTGCATGGTTCCCACGCCTCCTGGAACATCACTTTGGTCCTGGAAATTAAAGCTTCAGGTCCTGGAAAGTGCTGGAAAATATCCTTGAAAATTGTGCATTTTTTTCAGGCTCAAGTGGAAACCATTTTTTTCCTGCTTGCTTCGCTTGCAGATTGCTTGTAATCCCCTCCTTTTTAAATTTATGGTGCTAGTACATTATATTTAAACATTCATGGGCTATGAAAAGGTCCTGGAAAATTGTTCATGTGGGTCCTAGAAAGTCCTGGATTTTTTGTCCGCAAAAGATTGGGAACACTGCTATTATAATGCAGTCAACGGTGCCATCTGAACAGATGATCATTCTAATTCACCTAGCCATTACAAACTGTACCAAGGTTATTGCTATATATGTACAGATGACATGCTCTTGTATGCCATTATTATGTTGTGTTATATGCATTGTAGCTGAATTGTGTAGGAAATTCATTTGTTACAATGTACTCATGTTTACCTTGTGCCATTGCAACTTTGTTCTTCCGGCTGTTGCCTAAAGTCAATTCATATAGCGCATTGTCATAAAAAACCTCTAATGGGCTGGACACACTGGTACTGAAAGAACAATGCATTGTCTTGGTCCTATGCAGCCCCTAACAAGTTATCCTCCACACAATTTAGGATGCTACGGCCCCCAGAAACTGAGCTGTTGTGGCTGAGTTGGCTGTCATGATTTCTACTATGCTTCGAGATTTTGTGCTATTGATGCTGATTTCAACACAGTATTGCAACTGAACTTTCAGGTTATCATTGGCAATAATTTCGCAGGCTTTCATCCATTTCAGCAATATATCATTCAAAGTAAACTGCTTTAAGCGTTCATTCAACTTTTGCCGTGTAAACGTGGTAATTTTTAGACTTGTTGTTTGGTGTTGTGCTGCAAGTTAACTGTGTTTAGTTGATTTTAATGCCTTGAATATGTCCTGCATATTTTAGTACTGATGAACTGTGTCGTGGCCTCTGATAAGTCATATGCTCATAGCCCTTCTATGTATTTGGACAGCATTGTTGCTTCCATTGCTCATGCTCCAGTACAATCAGATATGAATTAAATTAAATCAAAAAGCATACTCGCTGTTTACATTTTGCCAGTTGTTCATCATTTGTTAATCGTCTTAACGACTGCAGTAGACTTACCTTGTGTTCATGAAATGAAGTTGATGTTGGTGTTGAGTTTAACAGTCTAGTGAACGTATCTGTTACTGGTAGTCTACTGTCTGTTTGCTGCCTGTCATTAACATTTACTGTGCATGACCGACTGTCAGACTAAGATTTTGCAGGTGCCACTGGTTATGGTCCACCACTCTACCAAACTGTGCCATCTATAGATTACGTGCATTATATGTGTTATTTTATTAATCTTGTTCATTGTTTTTTTTGATTGTCATTAGCTGCTAGCATAAATTAGAAATCTGACATATTTTTCCCTTCCTCAAAATTGCACAAACTCAAAAATGCCACTGAGTAATATTCATGCAGAAAGTATACCTATTTGCTATGTTAGCAAGCATTTGCTGCTTTTTGTGTTATAAATGTGCTCTCACAGCATAAACCTAGGCCTACATTACAGATGTTGCGACTGTTTGTACTGTAATCTTATAAGTAATGTAGTTTAAAATACTTTACAAGATGCAAACTGTGCTCTTTATGGTACTAAGAACTGCCTAGATTTGCATTATTGATGTTTTAATTATATTACAGACAGTGGGAGTTCTAGCCCGCAATATCTGGGGGGAGGCGGGCACGGCCCCATGGTGAGCATGGTAGCGTGAGCCTATAAGGGGTGTCTGGGGGCAGATCCCTAGTGTGGTCCAGGGGCTCTCCCCTGGTCAGGGAAGAGAAGCCCCCTGAAGCTAAAGCACTTTTGGCTTTTGGATGTTCAATGGAATAATAATAATAATGTGAACATTAATATAGCGCACTATCATTTCGAAGAAATCTCTAGTGCGCTGAATGCATTATCAGTACATCTGAAACAAAAACGATTTAAGGAAACATTTAAAAGAGTCCAGATTAAGTATGTGATCATTCAAGTACGTCAGGAGACTGTTCCATGCTGATGGGCCAGCGAAAGAGAATGCCCTTCTGCCAGCTGTTGTAAGTCTGTAACGAGGAACGGCAAGTTGTCCGCGGACAGCAGAACGAGGATGACGATGGCCATGCAACGACGAGATCGGCAAGCACATCTCCGACAGATATGGCGGTCCCATTCCATGCAGACACTTATAGACAGACAAGCATAGCTTGAACGTGACACGCTCTGGTACATCCAACCAGTGTAGGATTTCATGTCAGACGTGCAACAGACTGTGGTAAAACTTCCGTGTGTTTGTAACGACACGCTGCCGAGTTCATTACGTGCTGCAGCTTGTCAAGTCACCACCTTTGGTGCACCAGCCAACAGACCATTGCAGTAGTCTATACGACTATGCGTGGACTAGAGTCGCCACATTGTCGAGTGACCGTCGAACTCGGCGCAGCTGACGCAACTGGAAGAAGCACTTAGAGCTGACGGCAGTAACGTGCTTATCCAGACTCAGATCCGGCGTGACGACAACTCCAAGAACTCGCACAGCATCAGCGACGTCGACCACGTCATTTCCCAGTGTCAGTCGCCGTGCACTCTCTGGCAGTTGGTCGAGGTTGCTCCCAGTGCCCATCCACAACCACTCTGTTTTCTCCATGTTGAGTTTGAGGCGGTTGGCGGACATCCAATGGCTGATTGCTGTCGCACAGCGCTCAAGAGCCGCAACAGACAGATTTGTGTCATCAGTTCTGCAGCTGAGATACAAAAAGCCACAAAATTGGCCATTTGAAAAATTCTAAAATTTGGAAATGCAAATAAATTAGATATTTGTGTTATCTTTGCCAAAAAAAATCATGGGTGGCAACGAAACTGGGAGCCTGGAACAAAACTGGGGGGCCTGTGCCCCTCCAGGCCCGGGCCTAAACCCGCCACTTGTTGCGGAGCGTAATATTTTACTGATATTCATATTTCTATAGCTGCTACACACATTTGCAGCTTTGATGATACATAAAGCTATCCTTTATACTCGTATATGCATGGCAAACAGCATATAATAGTCTTATGGTATTGCTGTTTTAATAATGTATAGCTTATATACGTGATGCAAATGTTGTGTTACTCTGTTCGTTGTCGTACTTTCGGAGACTATACTGATGGTGATATTTGAACATGTATCTAGACTTAAAAAGAGTTCCGTTGTTTGTTATTGCATTTTTTTGTCTGGGACTTGCACACGACTTGCAAACATAGTAACTACATGCAGGCATTAGTAAGTTCCTTTCAGTTTACACCACACTGTACGTTTGTACCCGTGAATTAATGCTTGATATTATAAGAAGTGCATCTGCCCGATTACATCTCGCAATATTTGCATCTGATAATACAATTTGGCAAAATTTTTATGTTTGTACAAAAGATCTTATGCCAGATGTTAGTTGTAATAATAACTCACCAAAGCAAAATGCAAAAATAACATTCTTAGAACACGCACTGAATGAACTACTTTAATATTTTGTTCACATATATTACACTGTGTCTCAAAAAAAATCCCGACATTTTTGACTGTAACTTTAACACCAATTATCAGATTTTGATAATTTTTGGTACGAATATTCCTGACACAACTTGCTATTAAATGACCGTTTAGTTTCCCACCTCACCCAATGTATGCTTCTGCACTACCTAGGGAAATCAGATCAAGCGAAACGTGTTGAAATAAATAGAAAACCTGAAAAAACATCCAGGACATTATCGATCGTAACTTGAAGAAAGTTTAGCAGATTTTAATAATTTTTGGAGAAATATTTCTGACACCACTGGCTGTTAAATAAATGTTTTAGTTTCTACCTCACTGATCATCTGCTTTTGCACTACCTGGGGAAATCCGATTAAGCATAATACGTGTTAAAATAATGAAAAAAGGTCGATAAATTCCATCTATCCTAATCTGTGGGCCCCAACAGCCAGTCTATTACAAGGTTTGACTGTCATGCAGCAGTGTGTCTACCAGATAAAGTTTAGGAATGTTCGTGAAGTCAAGAAGCGACTGGTACAGCCTGGATTGGTCTGCAGCAGAACATTATCGATATTGCTGTCAATGAATGGAGAAAGCGTCTCCTTGCCTGTGTTTGCATAGTGGGCCAATACTTCAAGCAATTTTACTGCAGGCAGTTATAAAATGGACAACTAGATGAAATGTCAGACAAAGTGTCAGAAATGTGAACAAAATGTGTTTTTACACGTTATGTTAATTAAGCAATCATATCGCATTGGATAAAAAAGTGATATTTCGCTGGTTGTGTTTTCCCCAGGTAGTGCAGAAACAAATGTTAGGTGAGATGGAAAACTGAATGTTCATTTGATGGCAAGTTTTGTCAGGAATATTTGTACCAAAAATTATCAAAATCTGACAATCGGTTTTCAAGTTACAGTCGAAAATGTTGGGGAGGTTTTTTTTGAGACAGTGTAGTAATTGTTTAGCACGATGCTACAGTAACAACCAGTAAAGCATCAAATGTACAAAAGAAAAGCTGAGACTCTGCAAATATGACTGGCAAATGTATGAATGTTGAACATGGAAACTATGAAACAGAGGAATGGCAATGTTTAGATGTGTCCTGCAGTTGCAGCAACTTTGAAGTTTAACAGATCGACAAAGGTTGTGTCAACCTCCGAAAGACGTTCAAGAAAACAGTTTCTCTCATCATCTGTCCAAGCACTGAACCACTGCCCAAACATTCGCAGTTGACATGAAAACACCGACTGTTCACAATCGGCTACACCGAGATTGCTCATTGAGTCGACAATTGTTAACAACTTGTTAGGCACAGCCTTGTATACTAAGTCCGTCATAAATTCTTCTCGTTGGTGACAGTTCCAGTTTGCAAACCAATGCATCACGATTGACATCTGTGTCTGCACGTCGTCTTCGGACATTTCAGCTGCAAACAAAACAAATTCATTGTCACACGTCAGTGACACTTTACATACACAGTCAAGTTTGACTGCATTTGTACTGGGTTTCAAACGAATTATGGAACTTTCGTTCCCACGTACTTTCACTCCCAGAAATGAAAGTTCCATGGAACTTTTGCTCCCTGGAACTTTCGTTCCCGGGAGCAATAATCTGTTGCAGTCTGTTGCACGTCTGACATGAAATCCTACACTGGTTGGATGTACCAGAGCGTGTCACGTTCAAGCTATGCTTGTCTGTCTATAAGTGTCTAATACATTTGATGTGTCTTGGAACTTTCGCTCCCAGGAACTCTCGTTTCAGGAACTCTAGTTCCATGGAACTTTGTTCCCACAGTCAACGTAACGTGGTTTCGCTCCCCAACACAAATTATGATTATTTCATTGATAAGCTAGCAGAAATTCTTCATCAAATTATATTTGTTTATAAATTCTTTTTTTAAATTATATTTTTCGTCAAGTTTTACCATTATTTTAAATTCTAGTACTTAAACCTTAAACCCATGTCTTTCGGAAAACCTTTATAGGCTTGCTGTAGCACGTTCTCTAGTGACAGCTTGGATTTCTTGTTTTAGACGTTCAGCATTTACACCACATGCTGGCGTCCTTTGATTGCATCTGCTTCTATTAAGTGTGTAGGCCTATAATGTTAACTCTGAGTGAGGACCGAAAGCTCCACCTCATTTTCGCTCCAGAGAGCTAAAGTTCCATATATGGAACTTTTGCTCCTGGGAAAGTTCCTGTTACCGTTTCACTGTACTGTATCATGTGAAAAAAACTCATTTTATCTATCTCTAAAGTTGGGACAAAACATAAGCAAATCATAGTCAAAATGCTTTGTCAAAATATAACTTTCGAACCAAAATGGGGTGACTGCAGGGTTCAGATTGCTAGGCCAGTGGGAAAATAACTACTAATGCGAATATTCAGTCATCTACGAATAAACCGCGTATGATACGATGATACGCGGTTTATTCATTAAATATAAATCGAATGACACTGCATATATTGAAAACAAATCACAGTTTTATCTGAAAAATCAACCACTGAAGTTGAACCACACCTACAACGTAGAATAGATAAACCTTTGTTATAGATCAGATGTTACTTATTTATTTTTTTGACGACTCTGTCACGTTCGAGAGAGTTCGCGAGTTGGCGACTTGTTTACGTATGATTTCGTGTCGGATTATTTTCACAAAGTAACGAGAACTAGCGACTAGTTATTACAAAATTGATTGATTACTTGTTTACACCACATCTTATTATATTTGGAGCAACATGGCTAACGTAGCGGAGGTACTTTGTCTAATAAGTAATGCAGAATATCACCCACGTTTCTATAAACGACGTGACCATAATCCGGCAGCCGGAAGAATAAGCAGTAGCTGCTCCGCATGTAAAACGTACAGAGATAGTCACAGTAGGCAGCTGATTGGTCACGGCCCAGTGTGACATCATTATGGTCGATGTCACGAAACGCCGCAGCGGCCGCATCGACTGCACTGTTGATCAGAAGTGCGTTTCGCACATTTTTTCTCTGAGAATCTCAGAAATTCTAACCTAGAATTCGCTTTTCGCACTTCCTTTTCTCTGAGCTTTTCTGAGAAATCATGAGCAAGATTTTCCTTTGCTACGTTATGCTAGCTCCGCCCACTTGCTTATGAGTTACGTCATCCAAAATTCTATGTTAGAATTCTCGTAGAATTCTTACTTGCGCGTTTCACATTTTTCGTGAGAACTACTGAGCCGTAGAAGTGAGATTCTCAGAGAAAAAAGTGCGAAATGCGTTTCAGATCAAGTATGGAAGATTAGGGTTAGGGTTGGGTGTTAGGGTCAGGTGCTCAAGGTTAGGGTTAGACTTAGCGATTTGATCTTATCAGTGATCACATGGTGTGATCGGTGTAGTAAGTGCGGTGTTTCGTTACAGCACATTGTGGTAAATTATGACTTTCACTCCTCCCTCTTGCCATTTCATTTACTGGCTGATTCGCCTCCAGGCTTGTTCACCTCCTGGCTCATTTGCCTTGTGGCTTGTATGCTCGTACATTTACCCTCAAAGTTTATTGCATTAATTTTTTAAGGGCGACTGCACCAGCTGTTTGCGGGACCAGCTGCCTGCAGAGCCAGCTGCTGCACTGGCATCTGCTCTCTGGCCAGATTTTTCAAAATGTTATCCGCTTCTTTGATTGGGTTTTGCGGGGAACCGAAGTCTATTCTGGGCTAAGGCAGTCTGCTCCCTTGCATCGCTGAGCTCCTAGCTTCAGCCTTGTCGCTCATGAGACCCTGGGGGAAACAAAAGCACTTCACTTGTGGACTGGAATTTGTTGTGGATTCAGTATGAATTCATTGTTGTAAACGGCCAAACGATGACTTCTGCATTTCACAAGGTAGTGTAACGACAGTATAATAAGATGACTAAACTACAATCATTCACATCAAGTTTCTTCATGATGTTGTGTGCCAAAAATTATCAAAATCGACCAGCGCTTCATGGAGTTAATTAAAAAATATAATAGGCCTTGTTTTTTTAGACACAGTGTATATATACACTGTGTTTGGAAAAAACATCCTGGACGTTTTTGATCGTAGCTTAAAGAAGAATTATCACATTTTAATAATTTTTGACAGGAATATTTCTGACACAACTAGCCATCAAATGATCATTTAATTTTCTACTGCACTCAATGTCTGCTTTTGCGCTACCTGGTAAAAAGAGAACCAGCAAAATTTTGGTATTTTTGTTCAAGGGAGCATTATTATTTAATCAAAATATGACATAAAACACATTTTTTACATTTCTGTCACCCGGACTGATAGTTCATCCGTTCGTTTTACAACTGCCTACAGTAAAAAGGTGTTTAAAGTATGAGCCCATTACGTGACCACAAGCACAGAGATGGTTTCTCATTTCGTTGACAGCATTGTCAATAATGTTCTGCTCCAGACCAATTCAGACTTCACCGGACACTTTTTGAATTTATCAACATTCCTGAAAGTCGTCTGGTTGACACAGTGCTGCATGCGTGTAACTGACTGGCTGTTCAGGGCCACAGATCTGAATTTATTACAGTTTTTGTTCATTTTAATGCACATATCGCTTGTTTTGGTTTTTCCAGGTAGTGCAGAAGCACACATTAGGTGTGATGGAAACTAGAACAGTCGTTTGATGGGTAGTTGTGTCAAAAATGTTTGCACCAAACATTATTAAAATCTATCAGTCCTTCTTCAAGTCACAAACGACAATGTTGGGGATGCTTTTTGATGTATTTTTGTTTATTTTAATGCATATTTCATTGGTTCATTTTTCTCCAAATAGTGCAGAAGCAGACATTTGGTGAGTTAGTTAGTTGCCTTGTCATTTGATGGCTAGTTGCGCCAGAAATATTTGTACCAAAAATTATTAAAATTGGTAGACATTTCTTTGAGTGACGATTGACAATGTTCGGGATTTTTTTTTCTGGACACGGTGTACATTTATATAATTTGGCTTTTTTACACCAGGCCCCTGGCATATAGATTTTAAGAGTCTTTAGTGAGTTTTTTACCTCATATTCGTTATGCATCTGCTAATGGAAACCAAAGGAAAAACATTTTGGGGATATTTAGACAAAAGTGTTTCTGCATGTTTCATGCTCCTTTTGGTAATTTAATGTTAAGTTGCTTGATCTTTTTTGCGATCAGTAAGTGTTAAGTGAACACAGTAAAATAATGTTTTGTATTGGTGTAGGCTGTAGCAGAAAAGGATCTCGGCAACACAGCGTATAAGAAGAAAGACTTTGAGACGGCGATGAAGCACTACAATAAAGCTGTTGACCTTGACAGTACAAACATTATATTCCGAAACAATAGAGCAGGTTCGCTGCTATTTTAGTTTAAATGCCTTAGTAATATTGCCTAATTTGTGCTTTGATATCGTTGGCTGAGTAGTAAGTATCAGGTTGCCTGTCAAAGACTCGAGCAGCAGTCTCACAGATTTCCATAGAGAAACATTTAAGTTTTTGACCTTGGCACTATAAATTGTTTACCTGAGTGGCAGCAGACGGGGGGGGGCAAGGGGGATTAGGGTCCAAAACCCCCAGCTTCCAACAGGATGACCCACGAGATTCGTGCAAATCTGAGCTTTTCTGGATGGGTGAAGGGGTCAAGGGTGCCAGTAGTGTAAGTAAATTGACAACCACTCGATCTGGACCTTCCAGCTCTGATAACCTTGTATCGCCTTTGATTGCTTACTTGTTACTTCCTAAGTTGAAATGTGATCATACAAGTTAGTTTTTAGTCACATAGGTATGCACTTCAGTAAGCATTACGATGCTCTTAACTGTCTGTTTTATGTAATAAATGTACAAAACATCAGTTTATACACTTGTTAACGGCAACATTTAGGACTTGCACATCGAAAACAGCAAAAATTACAAAAGGTGATATTGCCTGCATCACACTGACTGTGTGTCAATGTGCTGCTGAATAATATCACCTTTTGTAATTTTTGCTGTTTTCGATGTGCAAG
>Ga0209367_1007681_pt1 | contig 14834 bp, 6 predicted proteins | sample WorMetLIZISLAND2_FD_187412 | JGI IMG/M metagenome (GOLD analysis project Ga0209367, IMG submission 187412) | Marine gutless worms symbiont microbial communities from Max Planck institute for Marine Microbiology, Germany - Olavius geniculatus... ... | reverse complement strand
CCCCCTTTCAATTTCCCCCAATCGGACTTAGGGCGCCGGGCGGACTCACGTTGGGCTTTGCCCCAAATTTCTAGTTTGTTTTAAATCTAGAAAAAACTGCCCATCGTTTGGCGAAAAATTAACCCGAATTATTTCCGAGTTTAGCGTAACTTAACATCGCAACTACGAACGTTTGAGAATGTCCATTTATTTTAATTATTCGACCCAAAGATGAGATTTAAACGCAGCAATATCACACTGACAGTAAGCAATTTTTACGAACTTTTTGGACAAACAAACATATGCCAAAACGCTTAAAATGTGGAAAAAGGAGATCTCTTTTTGCGAATCAAACATGGTAGGAAATGGCCGCCCAGAGCCATCGCAGTCAACAATACAAGACTGCTACAGGCTGATATGAAGACGTAAATCGTTTGTTGGTCGGATGTTGTAGGTCACAGCGGGGTCAACCAGCTTGGAGGTCTATTCGTCAACGGTCGCCCGTTGCCCGACTCAACTCGACAGCGTATTGTCGAGCTGGCGCACAGCGGTGCAAGACCTTGCGACATATCCAGAATGCTACAGGTTCGTCCCAGTATTGGGCTTATATATACTAAGTGCAGCAATATAGCACGGGAGTCCCTCCCCCGTCTGAGTACGAGTTTAAACCAATTCAAACATTTCCGGAAGTACCAAGAACTTTTAGCGCTGAGCGAACAATTTAGTGTTTAAGCGAACAATTGGACGAGCGATTTGCAACTAGCAGACATACCACCGTCTCAATCAGCCACACTAGACCTACACCTAGGCTGGTGGCGTGGCATAGTTGGTAACGCGTTTCGGCGCATTAGAGGCGTGTTTGCGACGATGCGCTATACAAATTGACGACCTTTACCTTTACCTTTACACCCCGTATAGCCCGGAAGCTACTACTCATTTCTTGTCCCACGGAGGGTAGGAGTTGGCCTGAAAGTAGAGCGCTGTTGCGTGTGTGTCTAGGTATCAAACGGCTGCGTGAGCAAGATACTTGGTCGCTACTACGAGAGTGGATCCATCAGACCACGGACTATCGGCGGCAGTAAACCCCGCGTCGCGACGGCCGATGTCGTCAGTCGCGTCGCCCACTACAAGCGCGAGTGTCCGTCAATCTTTGCCTGGGAGATCCGAGACCGACTAATGGCTGAAGACGTCTGCAATGCCGACAATATACCGAGCGTGAGATGTCGTTATTACTCTTTCTTCATAGACAATGTTACTCGAGTGACTCGCCATTTTAAAAATTTTTATTCACCGCACTGGTAGAAAAACGAAGCAGGAAAAAACCATTTTTAAAACATGAACAGCATAAATGTTACTCTCAGTGAGTCAACTAGGCGTGTTTCAGTTATGTTTCATGTTTCTGCTTCTGTATATGGAGTTAAAGCAGTGCCTTGTTTTTTTCTCACCAAACGAAATTCTTTTATAAGCTGGTTTTGCTAATAACCACGGCGTCGTTAGTTTACTAATTCAAGATATTAAATAGAAAGCATTAGCTGACCGAGAGACAACAATAACGCAGAAAAAATATGCATTTTCGGCAAAAATCGTTACTGTTGTGACACTTTATGCTTATTAAATTTTAATAAGCACAACATTTGTTCCATTAGCGTATAATAGAAGCATGAAATTGTCTAACAAGGTCTGACGCGCTGCACGAAGGCAAATTGCAGACTTTTGTCGCATTGAGCGTATGCACTCGTACGTGAACTACGAAATAGGAACAGCCTCGGCGAACCTATCATTATCAAATCGTCTCGTTCGATTCCTTTCTGACGTCGACCAAAAATGACCGCCGAACGGACGGACGGACGGACGGACAAAGCCACCCTGTAGCACGACGCAGAGCAGGGTGGCGCGCATATACAAGCCGGCCGACGACGTCCCATTCATTAGCCAGCGATATAATGATGCTGACGAGGAAAGCTGGCTAGTTCGGACACAAGTGGGGGTAAATAGAGGGCGGATGACGGGCTGGGTCCATTGTTTCCCGGCGGCCGGGCGGGGGACCCCCGGTAGAGCTGTCAGCGATCACGGGATCGGCCCGGCTGGACCAGGATGGGCTGGCGGAACCTCGAGGCAGGGACTGAGGGACGGAGGGCCGCATACAGGTGTTTGGGCTGCAGTGGGCGCCGGTGAAGCGTAAGTAAACCGCCCGCCCTCCTCGCATATAGGAGGCATATTACTTCCGCTTGCGTAGAGCCACTGCGGGCGGGCTGCGTGTCGCTGGGTCAGTCGGAGCTCACTCGCCAGGTGACGCTAGCGTTCACGAAGTCGACTTCGCTACTCGCGCTTTCTGCTGACCGGAAACACTGACCGATCGACGGCTGACATCTGCGACTGCCGTCGTTTTTATTACGCCGTTTATTAGACATTTGCGCGACGCCGGCGCACCGAACTCGCCCGTTGACTGTACAGTGTCAGAATTATTCGATGATGTTTCCGCTTTGGAATAGTCACTTTTATTTACCGTGGTATATTCGTACACACTAGAAGAATAATATTATAACTAAAACGCGTCACGGACGTAAATTAGTGTGCAAAGTAAATAACGTGCAAAAGCCCAAATTCCATTACGCCGACTTTCACTTCTTCGCGGCGTATCGACAAGCGCGCGGCGCATAACTGACTTGCGCTTCTGTGCAGTTGTATATACAAGATAGAACCGGTTAACACGTCGCGCTGGTCATATAGTTGACCGGCCGGTCGGATACAGAGCTCGGTGGGGCGCGAATGATGCCCGGATGAACTTGTTGGTGACGCGGTCGGTTGCAGCGACTGCGTGGCGCATGACGTCATTGAGCGTATATAGCTCAGAGTCGTTCAGCCGCGGGTCAGCGCACAGCAAATCACATTCCTTCACCCCCGCCCGGCGCTCTACGGTCACATGGCCTACGGTCACGTGACCGCCCGGGCGTCGGTAGATCATCGTTTGTCGCCGCCATACCGGAAATGCATCTCGTTTGTCCAGGAACCAGCTTAGCCGACCGACGCGATGCGCACCGAGCTGTGCAGGCTCAACGATTTCCCGCCTGGCCGACGATATACTGATGTACAAATAACCGTCCATGCGTGGTTTTCTGTATCGTCAGATTGTAGGTTTCTTGAGAACAAGGGACGTTTATAGGTCCATCGAAAAATGCGCTCGAAGGGTAGCTTATAGCATTTTTCAGAAAGACATTTTAATACCAGAGGGCAGTATTTTCGCATCATTCTTTGATGCTGTTCAAGTTGTTTTTGTTTGACGTGGGACCGGTTCGACGTTGAGTGGTTTGACATTGAAAAGGAGGGTTGATTTTTTATATCCGTGCTTCACTGTATATTGCAGAAGAGAGAGAGCATGGATGGTCGTCCGAGATCCATCTCTAGCGGTGGTAGCATAGCGACGGCAGGTCGCAGCCATAATGTGCAAATCCGCGCAGGTTATCGAATTATATGCGAATCAGCGCGCCGTTCGTTAGACGCCTTGATCATATTTACATCTGGTCAATCAACCATGCGGACCAGACCGACACTGCTCGGTCTGCATGTCTACCGCATCCAACCAACGACATTGGTTTCATCCGTTGCCATTTCGGCCGACCGTACGTCCGCTACGAATCAGCGAAACAGCTCGGTTGTACGTAAGCAAGTTTCCCGCATTGTGCAAATATTGTCAACCACGTTGTGATTGTCTCTTCCAAAAATGGAAAAAAGCCGAACGATGAAATGATGATGACTGACGAACTCTTGTTTATCGCGTGCCTTAACTCGCACGGTCGCGCCTTGATTGCGTTAACCATTAGGGCCTGTTGATTCGTACCGGAAAATGCGTTCGGGTGTTTGTCCGTGCGTCTCTCTGTCATATTATTGTGTCAAAACGACCTCTGCCGAGACCACAAAATTTTCACCGTTTATCGCCAGACAACCCCAAGATATTCGAAATGATTCACTTCCCAGCGAGGATGATAACTGAAGCGGGGCTTATGATAGGCAGTGGCGATTGTCAGTTTTAAATCACTGTGTTACTAAAACGGATAAAACAACACTAATGAATGTTATGAAAATAAAATGGTATAGTCTATAGTTTTAGTTTGTAATTTTGCTGTTATTTTTTCTAACATAGTTTGCTAAATTATTTTATTTTTGGTAAATTTTCTAGTGCTGCCTATGAAGTTACGGATTACCGAACGGCATATCAGATGTTCTGACTATGTGGGCTTTGTTTTTTGCTTCGTTTATTCGTCAATTTTCTGTTTATTCCAATCTTTAAGCAGTAGACTAATCAATCACTCAATCAGTCAATTAAAACACCTCCATGTTACAGTATACAAATAGTAACTGGAGTGTGGTCATCATTCTAAATTTTCTGTCAGAAGTTCATAAAATGTTGCCTCAAGGCCAAAGACAAAGAGCAACATTTTACGAACTGAGAGGAAAAAAAATTTCAATGATAACCGAAGACGCAAGTCACTGTTTGCTTTGTTATACCTCAAAACTTCAATAAACAAGAAGCCCAGCTGTCGCTATGATAGCCGACCGTACTGGTAGTCAGTGACCTTCAAGGTCATTAACGGTCGATGATTTTTATCTAATCTGAAAGGGCGTTTGCGATTTTTTTATTAATGATCAATAGCAACCTAGGCCCTATCTCGCACCATTTAGCCACAATAACGCGTATTGACCTTCAATTTCATTTAAAGTCGATGTTTTTTATCTCATCTAAAACGGCATATTTTACTTTCTATTAGTGATTAATAGTAACTATGGCTCTATCTCTCATCGTTTTCGAGATATGACCACTCACGGTTTAAAACTTTCGATTGAAAATTGCGGCCAATCCGCTGCGGATGGAGACATGGTTACTATTGACAGCTTATAAGAATTTGCCACCGCTTTATCCGACGGTACCATCGCCGACCCTTTAAGACTTATCGTTTAGCCACAATAGGCCTACCGCACGATTGGTATATCGCATTGCGTATGACTTTTTAAGGTCATCCAAGGTCAATGATTTTGATGTCATTTGAAAGCCAATATGCGACTTCTTAATCGTAATTTATAGCAGCCTAAGCCTTATCTCGCATAGTTTAGCCACAATACATCCGTGAAAGACAAACAGACAGACGAACGGACGGACGACAACCGTATCAATAGCTCGACCGTTACTTAAGTACGGTCGGCTGGAAATTTAAACAAAAATCGTTGTCCGCTCATTTCAGTGTTGTCTCTTACTGTTGGCCGCTCACTGTTGCGCGCACCGTCATCAGCGGGCAACAGTGCGTATTTCACAACGTCACGTGACGCGATTTGGATTTTGGACCGATCGCATGCAGGTATTTTGCGTTAAGGTATACCAATGTCATATGTCGCGGTGAAAAATCAGACACATAATGGCAGAGTACTGCGCAAAGTGATCACATTTACTGTACTACAATAATTTGGCAGTTCGTCCAGTTCCTGGACGCGTGTCGGAATTTTCTCAGCGTATCGTATTTCGTCGCGTTCTTACACGCCACGTGAGAATCTTTCTGATCGACAAAGAAAGCGAAACGTCGAAAACTACAAGAACGCCGACCGTCGACAGACGATAGGACCATTTTCGCTCAGCATGGTACGACGATAATTGCTCGGCCAATGTGTACAAGCGAGTGACGTGCCGTCGTAGTAGATAGACCGTTAGTGCAGTGTATTAAGAACGTCATCGTTAGCTCGTCGTGTTCGCCGCAAAGACGCAAAGACGATACAGTCGCCATGTTTTCATTCAATAGGCGACAAACAGACTGGGTGGGCTGTGTGTAGCCTACTGCCGGTGGGCAGAACACAGCGGGAATTCGATTTGCTTATGATGACAACAAATACGTCTTTCGTCGTTTAAATATTAACTACATCATCTGATCTACACGCAAGCAGGCATGCATACACAATGTCGCTTAACGTTATTTAATTTTTAACAAACGATGTATAGGCATATTGTGTCTGCACCTTGTGCAGAAAGTCTAAATATAGACAGTCATCATTAAAATGTTAAAGCGTCTAAAGTCATTGTAGTTCTGTGATGATTCAGTATGCTGCAATTCAAAACGTCAAATAGGCTACAGAAGTTCTTTGTGTTTTGACTGAATGCTGCGACAGCGCAACTGGAAAAGTGCGTTTATGGCGCATCATTGTAATTCAACAAAAGTACAGTGCAAGCAAACATACAAAAATACTTAGTTAACCTTAATTAAAAAGTTGAATTGTAAGTCGTAGATGGAAATTTTTGGCATAGCCATAACTGAACTGAACTACTTGGTCTATTTTTTCTGTATCTTTGTTTCCGCTTCTTGTTGGTTTTTTTTTGTTTATTTGCTGTGGTTGAATGGCGGATAAAATGAAATATAATTACATATTTTCTGCTTATTACAAGAGGAAAACGATGATAGAAGTTAACCCGACCCTGTCTTTTGGCGCCTGTTAAGATGTTAATTATCGTCTGCCTAACAGCCAGCAGCTTACATAACCTCAATGTAAATTCGAACTCTTTAAAAACTTGTTTATTAACTAATGTTTTTTAATAATGACATTGTGTAATCTGTTGAGTCTGCCTGATATTAACTTACTAAATTATTTTTTTTTTACTTCTGCGTTGTCGTTTTGAGTTGTAGTTTAGTCTCTGGCTTTATGGTTTGTACGTAAATATTACGCACTTTAATAACTATTAGGCCCATCGTTTGGAAGTAACAAGAAATTTGAGCTAATGCTTACGAGACGCGCGAAAACCTATAGCAGTTCCGGTTTAATAGTTTAGCTAAAAATTGGGGTGTTCACGCTAAGTTAATATACAAATACCAAATTCTCTATCTGGATCGCATACCAGTAACGATAGTTCCGTGGCGCCATCTTGTGAATGATATAGAATTATAGACTTGTGTCGCTGCCCGAAATCGCCAAAAAATCCATAAAACCCCCTATTTTGGCGTTCAGGGTCATTCAAGGTCATTGAATTCGGCGCCAATCGAGAGCTAGTGTATGACTTTTTATTAGTGATTAATAGTAACCTAGGCCCTATCTCTCACCGTTACTGAGATACAGCGACTTATTGGCCAAAAATCACAAATTTTACTTACCCCCCTCTCATTTAGCGCCCTCGTTTGGGGTGACCGCCTTCGAATTTATGGAAAAGCTTTACGGTTCCTGAAACTAGAATCTTCCAGGTAGCCGACGGTGATGATTTGGTGATTCTAGCTTGCACCGCTTTTGACTGATCCACTCGTGTGACAGACAGACAGACGGACAGACGGACAGACAGAATTGCGATGGCCAAGACGCGCGTAAAAACTGCTACACTGACGACGTGATGACGATGATGATGATGACGGTACGTTACAGGTGTCGTCGATAAACCGGGTGCTTCGCAACATTTCCACAGACCTGTCAGGCAAGGCGTTGTCAGACGATGCGAATGTGGGCGGCGGCGCAGGCGTCTATGATCGGTTTGGACTGTTCGCTGCCGCAGCCAACGCCTGGAACCGTACCAACCCTTGGTACACCAGCCCGGCGACTGGCTGCGGCCTGGGTGGCACCGGGGGCACCTGTCCACCCGGCTCAGGTGCCCTTAGACCCGATTACCACGGTCACCCACATCGCACAGCCGTACATCACCATTCACCGATACCACCGGCTCCTTCAGCAACGCAGATGCTCGTTTCCAAGAAAGGTTACAGTACTGTAAAGAAATAACACATTTAGTTTAATCTTTTTATTGCATTATTTTTTGATTTTATTACAGTACTGTGTTACATTGTTGCCAGCGGTTGGTTTTACAAACAGCTTATTATAGTAAGATAAAGAGCAGATTGAATAACTTGTTTTCTTCAAAAATGCATTTTTAAATTTAATTATAAAATTATAATTTTTTTAAATCAAAAATTAAAATACAACGAAACTTGCCACCTATATACCCTAAATGCTTCCACGTAAGCACTCCAAAGTTTGTTAAATTTTTTTACAGTTTCCGAAATATAACAATTTTTAAGGAGATTGTGTTTATTGGCGTGCCTTTATATAGTTATTTCAGTGCTCATTCGTGTGCTAATTTCGTTATGCTTAAGAATTTAACATCATCAATCTGAATGCTGCGCAATTATGGTTCACGGTCCTTTGTCGACGATCTCGTCAATACAAATATCTGGACGTTTGGCGCGTCTAAATAACGTGAAGGACTGAAAATGCTGTAATTGCTATAATCTTGATGGTTGTTGTCTGCACAGCGTTGTTGTCGGTTTTTGTTGGCGTTAAAAAGCCGCCGACAACGTGCCTATTCGTCGGGGGGTAGACATACATAGGCCTAGATAAGTGATTGTATGGCACGTTTTAGATGGCCCAGAGAGAGATGTCACGATAAGGGCGCAACGCGACAGAAGATTCCACTGATTTAAATTATTATGGGATTATTTTAACGCGCACCAGGCGTATTAACAAAAATTTTGTTTCGCCATGGCCACAGCAGTAAATAGTAATAACACAAACGAACACACAATATAAAACCGGGAAACTAAAAGAACAAAAATGCTTGACTGAGGGGCGCAGAAAGAATATCGACAAATAAAAAAAAGAAAACCGATGGGCTTGACCGGTCACCCCATTGGCTATTTGCAATACCTGCTTTTTTTATTAAATGTTTTTTTTGTTCTACATGTAAACGCAATCGATAGCCCACCGTAATGCCGTGCCGTTTCAGGCTGTCCGACGCAACTAGCGCGAAGTTTAACGTCGCTAATCGGCGCTCAGCAAGTGCGTGTTTTTATGTCACGTCACACGGTGTAAATACACTCGAAGCACGGAGGACGATAGTGCTTTTGATATCGTTGATTTGCCGCCCCAAGACCTCTAGAGCTCTAGTCCTTGTTCTCGTCCCTGGGAGCAGCTTGAACACCGTTTATCGGCGACGACTTCATGCAGCGGTTCTTGAGAATTTCGTGCTTATTCAATGACGGCGGTTTTGTGTACGGGCTTTTCACAGTGCTACGATCCTGGCTCTTTATCCTATTTCCTATACAGGATTAGGTGTAGTGAAATGACAGAAACAACACGTCGCGCATCGAAAATTAATCTACCATAGCTAATGGGAGAAATTTGCAAGTAACAACACCGCTATTGACACAAATCGGGCTAACTAGATTATAGAAACAAAGCGGCAATAACAGTAAAAGGTTTACGAAGTGCGAGTCTATACGAAATCAGTATTTCACTAGAAATTAAATGAGCGATATAAAATTTGTATTTTTGTGTGAAATTTGCGGATAGTAAAATTTGTTAACAAAGATAAAGAGCGACTAAACAACTACTGGAATAAGGTTCGTTACAGGTCGAGTTGTTGAGATATTAAGAATCAGTTTAATATCAGATGCTTGCTTTGGAAAACAAAACATACTTACGCGTAATTATTACAGAGTTAAAAAAATGATTACAGCAGCTTTTCCTCACTGTGTTTATTGACACGAGAAATTCTGGAAACACAATTTGTACTGCAGCGCATTACTAGTAGTGGCCTACATATTTTAAAGTTTACAACAGGTATTCCATATTTTTACTATAGTTTTCTCGTTCTTGCTGGCAAGCTGGCAACTTTACAAGCAAATTTTTAACATCAACACCACACATGCTTAACAATATGGCCAACAAACTAAAAACTGCATATTTGATGTTAAATTACGATCGCAAAAGTACACGCAGTGGTGTTGGGAGCTTCGAAACAAAATCTGCAACAATCTTTGTTAATGTTTATGCACAGAAAAACTGTAATAAACTTCGGTATAGTTTTCTCCTAAATTCTTAGCGGAGTTGTCATACGCATCAAGACGCCACTCGTTGAAACAGGAAAGCCCTTCTCCAAAACAATAGCATTGACCCAATGGGCATTGGCATTTTCCGAAATACCAATGACCAATGCGCCAAGTTGCTTAACTTCAACTTTCATGCAGCGGCATATATGCAGGAGATCGATAAATGTCGCGGTGTTCAACAGTGAAGCTGGTAAGAACTCTGCAGACGTTGCTTGGTTACAGCAGTGACTTCGTAGTGATAGACTGCCCGCGTCCGTCCGTCTGCACAGTCAGTGCACGCCGTGCCACCGCACCACAGTATACATTCGCGTCGTGATGGCACGCTGATAGTATGTGACGTCACCGTCATCGTTGCAGCAGTAGCAGCAGCAATGTCTCCACTCGCCGGATTAGAACTTTCATATCTCCGCGATGCTTTCTCTGCTCCTATAGCTCTGTCGTTGCCCGCCGTCTGCTGCGGCATGAGGACACCCCGCGGCCACGGCAGGCAGCGTACAGCGTCGCAGCGTGCTTCAAAGTACGACAGAAGCCACGATTTTACGCCCGATTTGCGCGTTTCCCGGATCGAGTTCGCTCCAACGAGCATTCGGGTGCGAGCCAGCCGTGCAGTCGGCGACCCGATATACGGCCTGGCCGGACGAAAACCTAATTGTCACACTTTGTTAGAGACTTTTTCTCATTTCGTCGCTGCCGTGCGTTCGTCCACGATTGGAATATCGTCGTTCGGCATATTGGAGACGTAGCGCGGCCTGGGCGCGCGGGGTCGTGCTGCGTGATTAGCTGATCAGCCCCGGTCATTATGTGGAGAAAATTAGTTTTCGGCCTTTGAAGCGCGAACGGGTCAAGCAGGCGAGATGATGACTGCATGCAGCGCGGTGCAACGCGATCGTAATATCGGACAACAATGTTACGCTGCTGCTGCTGCTGCTGCTGGTGATGATGATGATGATGACGCTTCCATATGAGGACATCATTGTGTCACTGTCACTGCGTTATTGTGTATCACAGGCACAGCTGACACCGGTCTAACGAATGTGTCGTTCCGTGTTTAGAAGACTAACTGTGAAGGGATTAAAGAACAATAGGATGCTTTCGCAAGCCAGACTTTGCCGCTGTTAATCCCTACCTGCATGCACAATTGTTCTCGATGACTTTAAATAACGATAATTATAATTACAACACCTCTTCTCTGTTTTCTACTGTACACAAAATCACTATTTAATTAGCTTTCACGACTTACAGATATGGCTAATAATCTCCAGTGTATTTGTTGTAAGATGCACACGAGTGTGGCATCATTGTGCAGTCCCAGTTGCGGATATATTTTACTAAGTAATAAATCTAACGGATTTACAATAGTAGCGAAAAGCGAGAGTGCTATAATACCGGTACGGAGAAACCGCGAATGAAATGATATAACATTTCAAAGCGGTAGACATAATTTTTGCTTAGGAAGGGCTTGATCTTTCTTTCCACCCCTTCTTTCTTTTTCATCTTTTTTCCCTTACCCGTTCGTTTTCCTTCCTTTTTCCGCACTCCTCTCACTTCTTTAAGTCCAGCGTGGGGGTCTGCTAGAGCACCTGGTAAGTTTTTTTAGATGGAATCCTAGTGGGAGTCTTGGCTACAAACACATTTTAGAGGCGTTTTCGGCTTTCAAAGTACATCTCATGGCAACATTTTAGTTGTTTTTGGGCAATACAAATGGCTTGTATTATGATTTGTCCGGTGAAAAAAATCTCAATCTTTCGGTGGTAAATATATCCTGCAACGTTTGTACACAGCCTAAGCGTTATGCCAACAACAGTGCAACTTCGCTGGTCGTTCAGTAGTTGTGTGTGTGTGTGTGTAGTGTTGTCAGAACATGAGTCTGGCGCGCGGAGTGGTCGGAGCGACAGTGCGTCGACAGTCAACGGTGCAGGAGACGGCGACGACGCGCTGCGCATGCGACTCAAACGCAAACTGCAACGCAATCGGACTTCCTTCACCACGCACCAGATCGACGAGCTGGAGAAAGGTTCGTTCGTTCCAACAACAAAAACGGGCGTTTGCTTTTAGTGACCGAAACTTGTGTGTCCGTCGTGACGTCACGTAGCATAACGTAGCAGTAGAACAGTTGATGCGGCGGCAACAGCGGTGTCGTTGATTGAAAAGTTTTATTGCCGACAGCAAGTGTCAATTTTTTTACAGACAGATGCAAATCTTCAACAACCAAATTAGGATCGACAAGTACCAAATACTTGTACGTCTAAAAAAATAACACGAAAGTTGCCCACCCACTACACGTCAAATTGCACGTCAAAATGCAGTCGGATGCTCAGATGGACGAAACAGTGCAAAATGTGAATAATAAAATTTGTTTTTCTGTGACAAATAAATTTGTTTTTGTTACCGTTGTTCAGAGTTTTTAGACACACTTGTACGAAGCACGCCACAGAGTCAATCGGCAGCAAACTTTTTTAGTTTGCGTAAGTCGAAGCTCTTAGCAATGTCGTCATCATTGGCCTAATTAAAAATTTTCTATCGGACTAAAATTTAGTAAGGATGAACTGCTACTGAGCGGCAAATATTGCCAATGTTATTTTTTTATATTAATTGTCTGCAGAATTCGAGAAGACACACTACCCAGACGTGTTTGCGCGCGAACGTTTGGCGCTCAAAATTAACCTGCCAGAAGCCCGAATACAGGTACAGTGTAGCCCTACATGATATTAATATCGGATAATTGTCGTATGTCGACGAAAGTAACTAAAATTATAGATCAGTCTCGTTAGCTTATATGATCCAAACTGTCCAAGCGCCGGTTTTTGTTGATTTCGTTTATTGTATGTAATTCACAAGAGGGCGACTTCTTACCGTAGCCGAGCGTACGAACGCTGAAAGAGAGAGAGAGAGAGCGTGCAATAATTCTATTCCATTTATAATGTTATAGTGACAAACATTATGGTCTAATACGTGTTATACCTACTGTAAAAACATTGCGATTTTTAATGTCAGTTTCAACAATAATTTGGTTTTGTCTCTTGGCCAAGTACAAGATACGATAGGTTTAAAAGTTTTAGGCATATCACCGTAGGACCCGCAGCAATTCAATTAGGCCTATATGTATTGTACACTCCTCAGTGTTCTTATTGACTCCTGGTGATCGACATCATGCGAAGCTCGAAAACAGGCCAAATCAAGGATGCTAGCTGGTATCATCGTCGATAAAACGTTACAGTTACATATATTCTAGCTCCAAGATTCAATGCACGGTCGTAACTTGAAATTTCTTAGTGACGAGATTACTTCGCAGTACTAAATATATACTTGTTTTTTCATGTGTTTTTACCACTCGATACGTTTCGCATGCAGAAATAAAAGATGTTCTAGTTTATTAGTTACGCCTACTTTCTGTACTGATATGGGTTGGGTTTTTACTTTGGTATGCAAAATGAATGCATGACTGAGCAAACTCGTGGCTGCGTTACTGGAAAATGTTGCCTCCGAATGTTGCACCATTTTATACGTTCTTGTTGATAAAGATCTGACAAATAACCATGTGCAGGTGTGGTTTTCCAACCGTCGTGCGAAGTGGCGGCGAGAAGAGAAGCTTCGTTGTAACAGACGCGCACCTGACCCGTGCCTGGTTCCGAGTCCACTCGGTCTCAACCCGGCGCCCTCTGTCGGCCACAGCGCCCACTCAATGTTTCACCCGGATGCCTACCACCCCGGCATTCACCAGCCGATGCCCGCTTCCATGGCCGAAACCTATCGCTATTCCGAGTAAGTATGGCCTAGTCTTGATCGTCGTAGTAAAAGTTTTTTTAAATGTATTTATTCTTTAAGGAATAGCGAGTGACTGAATATCCCGCTTGACAGGGACGGGATATAACATGCGTGCTCATGCTTTTTAGCCGACCGTACTTAAGTAACGCTCGAGCTTATGGTATGATTGTCGTCCGTCCGTTTGTCCGTCGTCTCTCTGTCTCTGTCGTCGTCTGTAACGAACGGCTAAGCGTTAGGTCGCAGGAAAAATTGTTGTACACGAATAATTAGCCATGCGCATTAAACCTAGGCTTGCAAAATTTCAGCGACTTAGTGCAAGGGGAACATTTTAAAATTAGGGGATGAATAAACGGGGGTAGGAAAATCAATGAAAAACAGGCCATATTTCGGAAATGAAATCACTAATAGGAAGTGGCATACGCCGTTTCATATGAGATGAGAATCATCGACCTTGGACGACCTTGACGATCAGTACTGCAACAGGAACTGTACAGGCTGTAGCGCGGGTCTTCCGTAGCAAGGCGTTTTTATTGCGAGAAAAACTTGCGAAACCTGTGTCCGATATTTGCATTGGTTATTTACGACTGTAGCTATTTATATCGCCTGGCGAGATGACCACGTGCGATGTCTGTTATACTAGCATTGATTGTAGCTTTCGATAGCAGCGTTCCATTAACATAGTATAACATAACAATTCTCATAACTGTGTCACATTTGACTCTGAGAAATAGCTTTTACTCCGTCATTGGAACTTGGAAGTCAGACGCTAGGCTTTGGACGTAAGCGGTACAGTCGGATTTTCTTAGCGACAGCTGGATTTCTTGTTTTATTTTTCGTTGAACGGTGCAAAATGACAGTAATTTAAAATAACCATATAGAAAAATCGAACTGTTTTAGTATCAGTATTTACGTCATTTTAGTTACAGTTTTTTTATCAATGCCATTGACAATTCAACTTTCAAACATCATCATCATCAGCCGTAGCATTTTGCCGTTGCGATTTGTCGCCAAAACGAGCGATCTTCTGCCAGCTGCAGAGCGTCGGTCACTGATATTCCCGTGTCCCAGCAGATCTGATGGATCCAAGTGATGGGAGGTCGACAACGAGCGCGTTTCCAATCAGGAGATGGTCGGGCACCGTCTTGGGCTTCGCAGCAAGTCCGAAGGATCTGGTTTGCTGGAACGTCCTCTGTGAGTCTGGCAACATGACCAAACAGTCCGAGTCTTCGTTTGCGAACGATGGAAGAG
>Ga0209367_1007680_pt1 | contig 14835 bp, 10 predicted proteins | sample WorMetLIZISLAND2_FD_187412 | JGI IMG/M metagenome (GOLD analysis project Ga0209367, IMG submission 187412) | Marine gutless worms symbiont microbial communities from Max Planck institute for Marine Microbiology, Germany - Olavius geniculatus... ... | reverse complement strand
CGTAACAGCGCCTTGACCGTCGGCGTGACATACGGCGGGTCAGACGACGTCAGTGTAATCTCACGCTCCGGATAAAACATATCCAGTAGCTCGGTCATAATGCGGTACATAATGTCAAAGTTCGACTGCACACTTTTATTGTCGTCGATCTCAATGTGCAGCGTGGACGCAAACTGAAGAAATCTGGCATGTTGCGCTGGCGACCGTCGGCTGAACGGACGTCGATAACTTCGCTTATTCAGCGGCTGTACGTGCGCCTGACCTTGGCAGGCGATGACGGCCTTGTGGTCAGTCTTGACCGTAGACTCGACAACTCGGACGGTGGTGTAGCAAGAACTGTTGACGTAGACTCTATCGAGAGTGTTAGCGCCACGAGTGGGTCGGTCTACGATGGACAGCAGCGCGCCACGTGTTGCTACTTCCGTGTCGTCGAGCGTGTTGAAGTCGCCGGCCAACACGATCGTTGCCGACGGACACGCCACAGTCACTGCGACGACGCTAGCCTCAATGTAGTCGAGCAGCGCTGATGGCTGGTATTTCGGTTTTGGCGGGTGGTACAGTGCGCCAATGAACACGCTGCGCTTCTGCGCTTGAACACGCACCCACAAGAGCTCAAACTGTGCTGAATCGCCTGGAGACGTCCAGACATTAGCTGTCAGTCGATTGTTCACATAGACCGCAACCCCGCCTCCTCGACGACCGACCCGGTCACGACGAAACAGCGCGTATCCGTCGATGGTGAAGTGGTGGTCGACGTGTTTCTTCTTGAGGTGCGTCTCGGTGATCACAGCGACGTCAGTTTTGTACCCATTCAGATCCGCCGCCAGCTGCTCGACTGCATGTGGTTTAATAGCTGCTGCGTTGAGAACGTACAAAGCAGGTGCAGTGCTGGAAACGTCGGTATTCGAGCTACTGAGCGTAACGCCGATGCTGGAGATAGTAGTCGCGCGACGCACAGGTTGCAAAACACGTTGACGATATTCTTGGTGGCGACGGTATAACACCGGCACACGGACATTGTCAGAAGTCAATCGGAAAAAAGAATTCTTACAATTCTCGATATGTTGAATGTTTCGTAAAGATTATTTTTTACTGGCGCACACTGTGGAAGATTTGAGTCCGTTGATGCAGGGAGCGACGAGTGGTTTTGCCGATGAGCAATGAAGCCGCGAGCGTCAGTTGGCATTTGATGCCGTGTGCACACGACTCCCCGAGGCCTAGCCGCGATGAATGAACAAGGACGAGGCTGCTATCCTATGCCGTGGCAGCAGCAGCAGCAGCAGCAACAACAACAACAGCGATGACGACGATGATGACGGCAATGTTGATTATGTGGACTCGGGAAAACAACGGCAATATTAATGGACGCAGGTTTAGAGGTGTGCGATGCGAAAGGCCAGGCAAAAGCTGCACAGCTCACCGCCGGGACGACGTGCATGATAACGTGTAAAAGCGCGTACAGAGCGACGTAACTGAACTGAACTGAACTTAGATGACTTGGTTCATTTCTTGACAAACCAGCCAATGGGCAAGCAGTAATGCATTACAGCATGCACCGTGTAACGACGTCAGTCACTGTGTGTCCACATGACTACGTGCACGTACAAGTCAATGAACAATGGGCTCGTCCTGCTCGTCTATTGATTAGTTTGTCAAAAAAAAATCCGTGTCAGTTCATTTCAGTTTAGTTTAGTTATGTCGCTATGTACGCGTCTTAAAATAATCGGAAATAATGATTTTGCACAAATGTTTTATTCTTTGCGTGTAATCACTACCCGATCTTCAACACACGTTCAGGTTGCTGCCGAAAAAGTCTCACCCTAGATGCTTTTGTAAACGTTTTTGGTTGTGGTTACGTGTAAAAGTTGTCAAGAATATTTGAGAATGTGTAGCTTTTTATTTTACGTGCATACAACCGCGTCTGCCAGACTGAATGCGGTGGCTGTTTAGAGCGGGAAAAATGTATCCATGGATTTAAGCAGAATTTACCATTTCGTGGTTTCAGCATTACTTTTTATCCAAGTTGGGGGGATAACGGGGGTCTGAGAACAGAATCCCCAGTGGGTTCAGGGACAGAACCTTTGAAGCTTAAACACGTTCAGCTTTTGGGCATTCAATGAAAACGACAAATTCATTTTGTTTTCGGCAACTTATTTCGCAATAGTAGTGTGCGTACTGCAATTAAAGTCTCAGATTATTAAAGCATGAGGCAGAAATCACATTGGTTTTACCCAAAACACTACTTGGCCACTTTTTGTTGGAGGGTCGACATTTTAGATGGGGATGTACACCCCTCCACACTGGAGTAAAATAATTTTCTGATTGCATTGTATCCTAAACGTGCAAGCCAAGACCTACGTCGCTGTTGTTGACTGACAGGAAGTTATATACGTGATTTCCGCTGGTAACGAAATCAAAGACCGTGGATGACCTTAAACAAAACAGACATCATGCATGAAAGTATTGTTCAGCGAACACAGACTCACGTTGTCAAAGGCAGAAATATAGCAACTCACGAATACTTCTACTCAGACAGCGGCGTTGTGGGTTACATATTAAGTATAGACGGGCAGGAAGTCGCTATTTTCCGACATGCATGCAAATCGCCGGCAGTGAAATTAAGAGTGCTCAGCATTTCAATTTTGCCCCTCTTGTTGTTGGTACTTCCTCCTTTCTGAAGATCGGAGACCACTGATGATGACACGATGCATCTCCCTAAATGTTCTCAAAATGTGGTTTTTACCCCCAAACTTAGAATTTTGGGGGAAAAGCAAAAAAAATCCGATAGTTTTCCAACAGAGGCAATTGCCCTTTGCCTGGCAAGCGGGGGGGAGCTTCTACGACGGCACTGCTTTTAGGCATTATCAGATCATCGCGTCAAAATAACTGCGTCATCGCACAGTGTCCTTGCGATAGCACGGCTTCCTTGTTTCACGAAGCTGTGGGCCCGTAGTTGGAAGAAAAGCTGAAGATTAAATCCGCGGACAACTGGTGCACCGGTAATAAACGGTGGGTCAACGCTGATGAAGTCTGCACGCAAGCGTTATTAGACACTGTTGCTCTTCCTGTTTACGTCGCCGCATAAAACACTGGACCAGCCGGCCTAAGCCCCGGTGACATTTAGGACACTACCTCACGTGTGAGTGTAGCTTTGTCTTTTCATTGCCGTCGCCTTATGTCGTATTGTTGTGACTGCGGCTTAATTAAAACTCACTCGGCAGTCCATATGTAAACGTGACTTTAGTGTTTAGGTCGAACGGTGGGAGTTTATCAAAAAATGAAACTGACTGACGAAAAATGATCATCGATATTTCTGTAGGCCGCTCGTGCACCACTTCCGACCCACCAGCACATCTGGCCCACGACGTCCAAAAATTGAATATACCTCCTTTAAAAATTTATCATATACACTTTTACTTAATTTCTTTTTTGTACTTGGTTCAACACCAGTAAGCTTGGTGAAATTATATTATACAATTATATGTTTGCTGTATTTCGTCAGTCACGATAATAACATAAATTATTGTGCACTGATGTTTTGGCCCGACAGGTGACTTCAAGATCATGTTATGTGGCCCGTGGCTCCCAAAGGTTGTGCACCACAGTCTGCTGTAGACCTATTAAACAGCATAGTATCCAACAGGTAAACGGCAAACAAAAATATTTCTTCACCTTTTACATGCATAGTAGTTGTCTTTATATGATTAGTTAAGCTGTAATAAGTTTCGTTCGCACGTTTGTGTCTAGTATTTCTCGTATGTTTACGGCCTGCGGAAGTGACAACAGTATTGTTTTCAGCATCATCGTTAAGTTTTCTTTTCTTTTCACGACTTTTTTCTGTTTCTCTGTCAACACAATAATTTATGAACCGCTGCACGTAGCTAAACAAAATGTTGCACCAACATGTAGGCCTATGTACTTTGACAACCTGTAGAAGTTTATGGAATGTCAAGGCCCTAAGTCACAGGTCAAAGGTCAAGGTCACATGGGTTTTTGCGTGTTTTTGGGTGCGTGATACTGCGGCTTGAGCTAGGTTTGGCATTTTTATGTTACTATTATTTTTGCTTTATTTTTGTACCATTGTGGCGAATAAAGATTTTCACGATCAAAACGTACTTGACAGTTACTGGAGATTTCAAATTGACACCGTGACCAATCTCCGTGCGGCTGACTAAGGGCGAAAAAATGTAATAGCCTACTGCTCTCGTTTTTAGCCGAATGCATTTTAAGCCAAACGAACCAACGAATATTTTATATTCCGATAAAACAAGCAGTTCATTATTAATTCTGCAACAAAGTAGAAACTGTTTAGTACAGCAAATCGGAGAAAATTGGTAGTTAATTCATTGGGTTAGCCTCTTTCTTTACAAATTAGGCCTATAGCTCAAGATGACTTAAGGGCGAAAGCTGGCATCGTTTTCTTCAATACCGCACGATAGGATATAAATAAGTAAGCAATTTGAAGTCATTGGACACAGAAAAATTTGTATTTTATTATTATGCCAATCATCACTGCACAAAACTAACATTTTTCGCAGACCAGTGGGATAAGTTGAATAAACACAGGCCCACTTAATGTCAGAAGTGTGGTCCATGAGATGTCTCCTATGCACTCTGTGACTGTCGTATCGAAAGGATCGCGGCATCGTGCAATGTCATTGCAACAGCACGTATGGCTTCCTTGTTATTTTTTGATATAAGCGGGCATGGTGAATTTATATACTGCTGCAAAAGTGGGGGTCTGCATTGCATAGGCCTATAATGTGCCACACACTGCTGGCTCGACTGTACGATGTATTATATGTAAAGTGCAGTTGCAATCAATTGACCAGCAGGGATGCGCTTTTACCGGTCCCCCGTGTAAAGCCAACCGTTCGTTACGTCCTTGGCGTCGCAAAAGTCCGGTAAAGAAACTCTAAAATCGTTCTTACGTGCAGTTTGCACGCCATCAGATGTCACTGCCGGTGTAGCGGCTGATGGCGTTTTATATGTGTGCAGGCCGCTGTTTATACGTGACCGCTCTTTTTACTTAGGCTCTATTTGAGCTCTTACTTTCATTCTCGGCTAATAAAAGCCTAAAAACTTATCTCGTTTTCAACTTTTCTCAGACTGTTTTCTCTTTTTTCTACGGACGTAACACATGGATGATCCACGAGCTCGTGTCTTTCAAGTCTTTTGCGATGGTAACTTTGCAAAAAGATGGCAGATTATGCCAACTGAGCTGGCTTTTCTGGAGCACAACGAAAACAAAATGTTTGTTTTTACAGGCTTATTTACTTACTTCTGCTAATTTGATTAGTTGTGGAATTATTGTTAGACAATTTAGTTAGTTCAACGGGCTGTATCTTTTCTGTTGCACGTTTTCGGTTTTTGTATGGACTTGTCGTAAAACTTGTTGTTGTAAAAACTTAGTGTGCAAAAGATACATGACAGAAAGATCACCACCGCGTTATAGCCGCTGCACTCTTACCACCAGCGGACTGCAGGAGACCGGCCGGACGTCCAAAAACCACTTGGCTGAAAACAGTTGATGAGAACATCCAGCCCCAGAATTTCAGAGCTTAGACTGCCTGGAGGAAGGCTAAAGATAATGACACTTGACGGCAAGTCATCAGTACGGCAACGCTCTGACAGGAGTTCGCCATTAAAAAGAAAAACAGGACAAACTATAATGTGTCATTTTTCGCTCAAAAGGACAAAGGTCAAAGTTAGGGTTAGGACAGCACAGCCCTGGGCCGACAGCAGCATAATTCGGCGGCTCTGGGCCGACATATGTGTCAAGCTTTCCTCGACAGTGGTTAGTACAGACTTCACGGCTTTGCGTGTTGCATCACATCGAATGTCCGTTAATGAAACCGTCTTCATACAGCACAACGATAAACTAGCGAACAGAGCGACGGACATTGGGTACCGTTCTGCACGGTGCCTAGACGGAAGCGCCAATTCGGTCGGAAGTCTGGACAAGGCGTGACGTGACGTCGAGACGTCACACTGGAAATAGTGGTATCCGGACCGTAGTCGCTGCTGTTGCTGCAACGGAGATGGTAATTGTTTCGCCGCTACAGTAGGTTACACTATACGTCCTGTTGTAATTTAAGTAAAATAAGTATTGCGTAGACCTATTTATACAACGCATATTCTTAATTTTTTTTCAATTTTAACGTCAATCTTGCAGAACGAAAGAAGTAACATTAAAAATTAAACGTCAGTTTATGTGCTTGGCAAATTCATTAAACAAAACGAAAGCTTTCTGCAAACGTGCGACGTTTTTTCGTCTAAGCGCCGCTGTCATCATCACTACTAGGCTTACTGCTGCAGCTGCCGCCGCTGGATGCAACAAGTGGACACTCCGACAGCGTGCGTGTTATGTATGTGTCAGTGCGTCCAGACTGAAGCGGGGTTTCCATTCGACGCAACGTATGCAGCGAACGCCAAAAATACGTAACAGACGCGGTAAACACAGTGAATACGAGAAAAGTAAGCAACAGGTGCAGCTGACAGACATAGCTGTCGCAAAAGCAAAAACGCAAAAATCGAAAAGGTCTTTGCGTCATATGTAGCCTACATGTACGTCAGTTACGTCACGTTCGTAGCGGCAAGCAGCTACTTCGCTGGCCTTACGTCCATTGCGTTGCGTACGTTGCGTGCGTTGAGCTGGATGGAAACCCCGCTTTACTTCTGTTTTCTGCGTTTAGTGTTGTCACACTCGAAAACAGACAGACAGATACTCCCGCGGCGATGCGTCTGTAACACTTCATGCCGGAATCAACAACGCGTTGACTCGACGTCAGGCTAATACTCGCTGACCAATCAGAGTGTTTGATCTACACTCGCCTTGAATGACTTCACGTCGACCTTATGGACAGCAATCACCAGACACACGCGTCTACGTCCAGGACGCTCTCCAGGTCCCGCAAACTCATGGAACAGGTAAGCTGCTGTCTGTCTGTCGCTCTGTCTGCTTGCTCGTCTTGATGTCTGTCGGTTTGTTTGCTTGATTACCACAAAAACAGATTCCATGCAATTTTTCGGATTAATTGTTTATATTTTGGTGCAGTTGGTTGACCACTTTGGAGGTAAACGCTAATAGTTCCAACACGGTTAAAACTGCAAACATCAAATTTGGCGTTCTTGTTTACAGCGACGGTTTGAACATCACTTCTTAAATTTTTTTTCGAAAGACGGGGTGGCCAAGATCATGTAACTCACAATACACGGTACTAACTCGGAAAAGATTAAAGTTGCGGATTTCACTTGGCACGCAGTCTAACTTAGGTCCACTATTTTGTAAAAAAAATGCACTTGACAACAATATGTATTTGTACGATTACCTTTAGTCTTTATTTGGTTTAGCTACACGATAAAAAAATCGGAAACAGGCAAAGAATAAAGCTTTGGAACAAAAACACTTTTTCGCTCTAGAATGACATTCGCTAATGGTGACAGACGGCTCATTGATGTTGGACTGCGGCAGTGCGATATTCGTCGAGGAGTGCAAATCAATGAAACTGAACTTGGTTTTCTCGCCACAGTTGCTGCCTGACACACACAAGGTTCTCGGTAGTTTATAGCTTAGCAAGGTAACAGGAACTTTCGTACTTGAGAACTTTCGTTCCCGGGAACGAAAGTTTCATAGGTGGAACTTTCGTTCTTGGGAACTTTCGTTCATCAAAATTAGCATGGAACTTTTGTTCCCTAACATTGATTATTAGGCCTATACTGTACACAATTTTGATGCGTTTTTTAAAATCACAGCTATGCTGTAGGCGTAGATGTTACCATTGTTGTCTGTCTCTCGTTTGTCCGTTCGTCCGTCCATCCGTCTGTCTGTCCCTAATGGATGTATTGTGGATAAGCGTTGGGTCATAGAGGAAAACTTTTTGCACGGATAATTTGGGGTTGATTTGGGGTAGAAAAAATGTGTATTTTTTCAACGAAAAACTAGCCATATCTTGCCCTTACAGATGAGAGAAAAATCATCGAACTTGGATGACCTTGAAGGTTAGCATTGCAACAGAAACTGTATAAGCTGCAGTGCGTCTTCTCTAGCAACAGCTGGACTTCCTTGTTATTATTACATCCTGTTGAAACTGTAGCTATATACGTCTAGCGAGTGACACAAAATTGGAGCTTTATGTGCTGAACTATAAACACTACGTAAGGATAAGGGGTTCAGTAATTATCAGTGTCAGGGAACGAAAGTTCCAAGGGACGAAAGTTCCCGAGGACGAAAGTTTCACCTATGGAACTTTTGTTTCCGTCAACGAAAGTTCTCGGGTACGAAAGTTCCATGAATCTTTAGCAAGAGAATGGATCACTGAACACAAGACACGCCAATTTACAGCAGTAACGTTTTATAAAGTAGTGTAGCGACGCGTTTAAAGTATAGTAGTAGAGTATTCAATAACAGTTTTTGTCGAGCCGTGTTGGTTTTTAGTTAGCTCGTCGGCTGTGGTGTGTATGTCGCTTATATGAGAACAGGTTAACTCTAAATTAAGTTTAGCGGTAAGCCTATGATCAAACCCACCAAGACAACCTTACAGTTTTTGTTGCAAATTTTCTGCTAAGTGTAACAGCGAAAGAATTTTGATAGTCAATCAATATTTTTCGAGCCATGTTTTTTTGGTAACTCATTGCATGTGTATAGTTACTGCAAAGCGCGATGTTGCCAGCGTAAGCGATCTGTCCGTTTGTCTGTAACATTGGTGTATAATTTTAGTCATGCAGGTTAGATTAGGTTTACTTGAAAAGTATAATATTTATATATTAATCAGTTTATGCGGTGTTCGTCCTTTGAAGGCACGGAACCTCAAATGTGCAATGAAATACGTCGCACGGCGTATCACAAGCGTATAGGATAGCATGTGACACCACCCGAAATCGCGGTTGTAAACGTAATTAGCGCATCCTGTTGCATTGGCTTGAATTCATGTTCTTAAATGTAGAAACAACCCACGAAGTAATAGATAGACCCTATGAAATAAGAAATTAGCAAGTCATATTATTAGGCTAAAATCATATCTTTATATATCTTTCCCGCGAGAGGTAAAAGTTAGAGTATATACTGTACAAAATCCTACTTTGTTTTTCTCAGTAAGGCATTATATTGCACTTTTAAAAGTTGGGAAAGTTCAACCTGAAGTATTAATTTGAAGAATAGGAAAACATACCCTGTCAGTTAGGTGTGTTGATTCTATACTCCTATGGTTTGACATGCGCCACACCCAGGCCCTAAACGTCTACAGGAATACTTACAGCTATTTTCCCGACAGCAGGTTAAGGCGTTGTTGTTTTCTACGCTAGTGCAAGATGGCATGATTGACCGCAGGAGTAAACAGAGCAACTAAAATTGCGTGCAGATGAAGCCGCGCACAATAAGCAAAGTACAGACAGGTAAGACGACCGATTATACACGACCGATTATACCAGGTAAAACCACGGATTACCAAGTAAGACGACGGATTACGTGTGGATTACAGTATAGTTGCGATGATGTCGTGACGTAACGTAACCTACACTTCAAGTCATGCAATATTAGACGGCTTCTGCAGCGTCCGGTCCAGTCGTCACGTGACGACAACAGCAACATGGCAACAGTTACGACACTCGACTTGTAACCACCCGCTGCTTTCGCTTCGTCTTTCGTACTGGGTGATTGCAAGATCTCAGCTTCATGGGTACCTTCGGCCCCGAAAGATAGGCGGTTACACATGATGGTAATGAGTTCGTGTTAAACGAAGGGTTGCCGACGAAAGAGGCTTCCTGAAATGACCGTGAATGGATAAAGATATAGTTATTATTGAACAGTGGATTTCGTTTGGACGAAGGGTGTTTCGTTGGTTTTCGTTGCTTCGTTTGGGAAGGCGAAAGCTCAGCACCTTGTCAGTCGATTTGCTCTGTCCGAGAGCTCGATTAAACTTATCAGTTGTCATCACTGCGCTTCGCCTTTTATACTGCCGGAGCCGGCCAAAAGGGCCTACTGCCTATCACGTAACTGCCATTGTCATAACATAACGTACCGGTATTTTATTACTACATGTATATAACGTATTTTCAGGGAGCTCCGACAACAGCCTATATGTGGCTTTATAGCACACTAAAAGGCGACGTTTGATAACCTTTTGACGAAAGATATGAATTTAAAATATTTATTATTTGTATCCGAAAGATAAATAATTTTAAGCAAATAGACTTAAAATATTTTTGTAAAAAATAAGTTAGATTTTAATTTTATTCTACCGAAAATACGAACGTACCTTACGACACAAAATACACTACAGACTGCGCAGCTTTCCGGCGACATAACTATATTATTTCTGCGGAAGAAAATAGTAATATTGTAATCGTCATACGCCTGCTTGTTTGCATATTCGTCAGATTACACAACAGGATTCGTTTGTTTAGGCTATCTTTATAATCACGCTTTTGAGTGACGTCACACGTTATATACGGTTGAGTTATGCCGTGCGAGATATAGGCCCTATTAAAGTACGAGCGGATAAATCGCTACGCTCCCTGTCCGCTTGATCTTTGCTATATTACTGGCTTGTGGCCTCCATTTGCGGCCCTTCGGCCTCGATTTCGGCCTGCGGTCTTAATTTTCGGCCCGTCGGGCCTCATCTTGGTCTACGGCCTCGACACACAACGCTGCATGCAGCGTACTATACGCTGCAGTGTTACTTCTAGCTGTAAAGATGTTGATGATGCGTCACCATGGTGACGACGTTTATATGACGTCACAGCTCTGCTGCGGTCGAAAAAGCGTAGCTGAAAATTTTTTTTTAAAAAGTAAAATTTTCTCAAACGGACGACCCTTAGGCGACATCTCACCTAGCCCAAGTCCCGGCCAAGTAGGATACGGATCTGCGTGCAAAATTTTGCGGCCGTACGTAGTGCCGTTTAAATGTTATAGGCCTATTGGGGGGCCGTAACTCTCAATTATTATACAGATTAGCATACATCAAACGTGCATTACAAATTTCCAGTTGTGTCAGTCATCTTGTTACGTGGGCATACCAGAAAAAAGTAACGTGCAACAAAATATCTTACATAAACTCGAAAAAAAATTGACGCATTTTACATTAATACATTACATGTCTGCTGTTTGTCGGCAGTCTTCACAAAGATCGTTGCGAAACTGTTCGTATGAAATTGCCACAACGTCTCAGTTCTATCCATCTCTGTCATGCGCTAATGTCTCTGCCTCGCAGCTCACAAACAGTGCGTCTTGTTTGCAATAGGCATACATTTATTGTCGCCTGTCGCTGACCTTATCAATAATGCACGCCTGACACACACCTATGTTGTGGAGCAGTCAGCAGAGCACTCCCGAGCACTTTGAAGAACGGAATTTTTCTGAGGATTATGCAGTCGATGTTTCCTGCCCGGCCTGCAGTGTAGCCATCAGTGCGGCTGAGTCGATTATCTTGCGATGGGCATTATAGTTTCAAGTGCACGATTAACTTGCGTTGCAGTCGTTTTTCACAACACTGTGTCCCAATAAAAGGTGAACCCTAGGATTGTCGTCAGTAACTGTGTTAAACTAAAACTACTATTATTGTAAGTTTGTGACCAGTATTTTGCAGTAAATTTGAAAGAAATACGCAAAAATTTCATTCAAAATTATGAACCACAAAGGAAAACATCGAATTTTGAAGAAGTGTCATTTTTAGATTCCAGTACAAACAGCTCTTCACGGATGCTTGCTGTTGATGTCGTTGGCGTTTTACTATAGTCTAAATAATGATAAACAACGGTTTTAGCAAATATGCCTACGTTGTAATTCAAGTTTTGCATCAAGAAAAAAGTTATGGAGATTAAAGTTATGGAGACCGTCACGGAACTCCCGAACAGAAAACGGTCTTCGTCATTTTTGCATAAGTTGCTGACAAAGTTTCATCACACCAGTATTGTGAATTGGAAACCATCAATGGTAAAATGCGAGATACGTAGATTGTTTAGAACGCTGATTCAGCCGAGGAGGTGGCGTCAAGTTGAGAAAATGCCCCCGGCACTTTATAAAATTCGTCAGATTCAAGATAACGGAAATTTTCTAAACGTCAGCGCCTGGATTGAAGCTACTGTGTTGTAAACGTCATATTTTCAGTGATGCACTTTAAATGTTAATAAGCCTGACATTGGCGTGAGTTTTATTACACTGATATGCTATTCTTCTGAACTTGATTTACAGTTATTACGTTTATGATTTCAGAAAAAATGATAAGTTTTTGATCCATTATAGCTATTCGTTTTGTGGTCCACTTTTTATTGGGACGCAGTTTATTTACATTCATGGCGTAAACTCCATTTGCTTTAAACTTCATTTGCTTTCAATTTTTTGCGGACCTGTTAAACAACAACAAATCGTATGCAACAAACAGTCTCACATGTTGTTGATGTGCTGTCATCTTTCGACTTCTGTCGACAGATGTACAACTAGTTGTAGCCTTTACTTTCGATTTTTTGCGGCTTTGTTGTACATGCAGTTTGTTTATACGTCAACTCCACAACAAATCGAACTAAGTGGAGCGTGAGCTTATGTTTGCAGCCACCGGATTTCACCTGGGCCAGCTGCCACCCTTAGCCTATCCGTTCAATACTCGATCTTGAGATTTCGAAAAGAGACGAGTTGCGAATGCAATCGCGAGAGGTCGGATAGTTTGGACGCCGTAGCTTTGCGTACAAGACATTGGCTACTGTGCAGATTTTCACCAACACAAACGTCATGCCTCCGCTCGCGTGTGAGCAATGGCGTTATTTTGCATCTTCGGGGGCTGCGTCTTTGGACTTCGTTGAGAAATTTCGTCTCCTAAACCCGCTAAGCAATCTTTACAGTATGAGTAAGCAAATAATGTGGCACGACCAATAACAGCACATGACGAAGTTTCACTGTTTATTAGGCCTAAAGAAAAAAAACAAGAAAAAAACGTATACTATAACTAGAAAGCAGTCATAGCCCGCAGGTACCTCCGCCAAGGCAATGTTATTCGCAGGTGGCGTCACCATATTTACTTTGCCAGCGGTTCCCTTATGCCCCCTTTAACGCAATGGTAACGAAAATTTCAAAGTGATCCAGAATCCAGGATTCCTTTCGGATCTCCCCCAAAATTGAATTACTGGTAGTTTGTGCCATGCCCGACTTACCCTCAAAATTTCAGAAATATCCTTCCATACCTTTTGAGTTATCTCGCTCACACACAGACAGACAGACAGACAGACAGACAGTCTGGCAAAAACATTACCTTTTTGGCGGAGGTAACTATAAGTCAGTTTTGGGCACAGTTTTCGATGGGTTGGTTCTACCTTTGTCATGAGACATATATCTCCCCACATTTCTATGCTTCTGGGTCTCGACGCCGTTTACTATGCATTGGCTGTTGACTTGTGCGATAACGAAAAAACGCAGCGCGTGTCAGCCGACCGTTTAACTGGAATTTACGACCGCGTCCTATAGTTTCGACCTAACGAAGCGGTCTTGCTGAATGTTGCTTTTTCGCTGGTAACGAATTTATTTTCGCTGCGTCCACTTACGCACCGGTAGGCGCTATTTCTGCTCTTCATTACTGTCGTCGACACGTGCGTCGTCGTCGTCTTCTGCAACGCGATTTGATTGGCACATTGTTTGCATACTAATTAACTTAGTCTTACCGGCCGCGTGCTCCTAGCAGACACGGAGCACTCTACTCAAGATACAGTGTGTCCCAAAAACGTCCCACGTTGTCATTCTCCATGTTTTCACCAGATATTAACCAATTTTCATTTTTTCACTGACGGATTCAGTGAACAACTAGCAATAACGTTTCCCATTACGCTTTAACTGTGTTGCTACACTACCACGAAAAACATAAATTTTCAAAAATCACTAAAATTACTATAATACATATGCAAAAATATCTTCTGAAACATTTTTTACTAATTTTTACACAAAAATTAAATTGTGTTTAATTTTATATACACTTTTGAATTTTGTAAACAAAAGCACATTATACTATCGTATATAACAAGTTTAATGTGGTGACAATAGTGAACGGTGATGTAACGTAACTTTCCATATTTAGCTATTGATGCAAACCTTTGATTAAGATTTTTTACTGCTTTAAGAAGTACAGTTTTTAAATAATACTGATGAAGTTTTTGAACATAAACTGCAAAAAGCGAAGACTGGGAATGTGTCTAACAAAAATGTAGGAAACATGCAGCACCGACCGAAAACATAAGACCAGCAGACTGAAGCAAGCCTACTGAAGAGAACGTGTCCACTGTGGATGAAATGGTAGACTTATTAAACGACAAAGGCCAGAATCAAACACGTCGTTTAACATGCCAGATATCCAAAGAAACGGATCTAACAAAGTGTATCATCGTACAGATTGTTCACCGCGTTTTTGGTCCGAAGTGTTTTTTGTTTACCAACACGTTTGCTGGCTATTGACTGCCGCGTGCTGGCGCTAGCCATCACTCTTTGTTGCATGCTGCAGAGTCTGCAGAGTCTGCAGCTGCAGATTCTGTCTGTCTGTCTGTCTGTTTGTCCGCTCTATTTATAACTCTACGGACACTCCAATCGTAACGCTTGCTCGGAACGACCAACCGACCGAATTTGACTGACGGAAAGCCAGTCATTAAACTCAGCGAGATCAACAGCCGTTGCCGTTCCGTCCTATATGTTAACTTTGACTCAGCTGTGTGTCAATTCTGGTCGGTCGATTGTCGCGCGGCACAGCCGTGACTGCAGCAGCGATAACGTGGGGATTTATGTTACTTCATAAGTCGTGAAAAAAATATTTATTTGTTTATTGATTTATTATATTCTCAGTACTCAATTCCTGAGGGCTGAAA
>Ga0209367_1007679_pt1 | contig 14835 bp, 3 predicted proteins | sample WorMetLIZISLAND2_FD_187412 | JGI IMG/M metagenome (GOLD analysis project Ga0209367, IMG submission 187412) | Marine gutless worms symbiont microbial communities from Max Planck institute for Marine Microbiology, Germany - Olavius geniculatus... ... | reverse complement strand
TTTCTTCTTCATGTAACTGCAAAATTGTTGGTTTGTTTGTGTTTTGTTATCAGAGTTTTCTGCAGCTTGGAGCATCAGCAGAAATATGAAAATAAACTGAAGAACCGTGAGTTTTGTTTTTTTTTTGTGTTTTTTTGCGTGATTCGTAGATTTGACTGTCTATACACTGATCATACTAGTACTGCTGCACCAATTATACTGCTGTGAGGTGCTTGGAATTGTTTTGCGTGATTAAGAGTCTATTAATATTTTAGTTATGCAGTAATATTTGTAACTGTTCAGTCACCAGTAATTGTCAGTTACCTTCATCTTATGAATGAACTGCGTTTGTTTTCAGTCATGTACAATGTGCTAGCAGCCTGAAAAGGTTTTTTCATCAAGCTTTGAAAATCCTGATCAAACAATGATGTGTTTTGATTGTTCAAACCAGTCGTAATAATTATTATCATAATTACGTTTGATAGGTGATTAGTGTAATCAGAAATCATGCCAATATGTGCAGTTAGCTTGAATGATGGCACTGGAGATCAGTAGACACTGGTTTGATGATTACCTCCGCCAAGGAGGTTATGTTTTTGCCAGAGTTTGTTTGTCTGTATGTTAGCAAGATAACTCAAAAAGTTATGGAAAGATCTTTCTGAAATTTTCAGGGAATGTCGGGAATGGCAAAAACTACAAGTGATTCAATTTTGGGGGTGATCCGGAAACTTTGAAATTTTCGTTAACATTGCTTTAAGTGGGGCATGTGTCGAATCAATATGCTTGGCGGAGGTCTGCGCTTTCTGAGTGCTTTTCTAGTTTTCTTCATCTTCTGCTGTGAAGTCCAATTGTCCTTGTGTTATTTATGCATGGAAACTCAAAGATTATCACTTACTCAGTATGTAAGTAATGAATATTTAGTTTCTCGAACTCATCAGATGTGCGTGCTTTCGAAAAGACATTATCTTAACCAAAAAAGAATGCAGGACAATAAAACACAAAGCAGAACTTTTGCTTGATATATAACATGATCTAAATATATGGTGATTACACGTACACGGTGGCATTTGTCTGGAAAACCTGGAAATGTCTGTGAATTATACAGACGTCAGGGAAATGTCAGGGATTTCAGTGAAAGTCAGAATAGTCGGGGAAAAAATTTTGCCATGGAAAATTGCCCACAAACTTTCCTAAAACTGCATAATTACATATTTTCTTGAAAAGTTTTTTGCTCGCTACACTTGCGTGCCACTCTGCAGCTGTTAGAGATTATAGCAGCACAGTTCATTAAGTGATGAATCCATTCCTGAAAGCACAGAGGCTGTTTGGCCTGTTTTTAATTAACATAAATTGACGATTGTCAACCATGGCATTAAACAGTTTATCGATGAATCTCTGCCTGGTCTACTGGAAAATTCAGAGAATTTCATGTGATCTGGAAAGTTGTCAGTATGTGATTGTAAATACAGACCTGTGCTAGTGAAGTTTTTGATGTGCGTGGCAGGAGTACGTTACGTGCCGGACACAGATGATGAGTTCTATGAGAACGACGAGTCTGAAGACTCCGACTCTTCCAGCGATTCCAACATATCCGACAACAAGGATGACAACAAGGATGAGAATAAGTCCTCAATGACCACGGCTTCAATATCTACACAGCTCAAACGACGTCACTCCGAGTCCGAAGACAACCCCACTACCACCAGAGATGACGTTTCCACTGGTACTGATACCGCGGACATGGGCCAAGTGAAACGATTGGACAATGAAGCAGACATTGACATCAAACCGCCACAGTCATTGGCCACTGTCGCCGATGGTGAGCCGGTCGATACGAAACGTCTGAAACTGGAAGACAGCAGCAGCACCAATGAGCCAACGACATCAGCCAAAGTCAACTCTCATGGTAATGAACAATGCTTTGACTTCATGAGGGATGACCACTGTACATGGGCTTGTCACTTTTCTCTGGCGTTCAGTTGGTAGTTTGGTCTGGGGAGCCGTCAAATTATTCCATTGTAAATTGAGTTGAAATGAAAACTAGTTTTGAGTGACCATGGGGTAGGAACTTCCAGTGCTAGGTTGCCTACCTGAGATTCAAGAAAAAAACAACAAAACAATGTACAACTTTTAATATGCTATGCCTTGTGTCATTTTTTGGTGTTGTGGTCAGAATGCATAAATATCGGTATGATGTGTTTCGTCATTTGCAAAAATCACATTCTGCAAAGCTGAGGTATGTTTCATTAGTCTGTCCTGCATTGGTGTCGGGACAACCATGTTTAGTAGCTCAAAATTGAAATAGGTCATACACCATAGTGGTCATCTCTCGTACTTCTTTGTGTTGTGCTTAGTTCTGTTGTAGTTGTTGAATGCTTGATGATGTGTCCTTTTGCAATCGAGTATATTAACGTATGACCAGTACGGTTTTCGTCCGATTAATTGTCTTTGCCAGTTTAATCTCTGTAGAAATTACAGAGAAATTCACTCTAACTCTTGAGTTTCATATAACTATTATTCTTAATTCTTGGGAGTTACTCCATCTGTCAGAGCTGTGAACAGTCGGGAATTGTAAGAGAAGGACTTCAAACTGGCCAGGTGCTCTTTCTGTCATAGGCCAAGCACTCTGACCTTTTTTCCGTAAGCTTATTGGGTAATTGTAGAGCAGTACTTTTTACAGTCCAAATTGTTTTTCATGTCAGCAACTTGTTGCTGAAGGCAGTAGAAATGCTAAGACATTTCTGTTGTGAGTGCAGTGTATAAATCAGGGTTCCCACTGGTCCTGAAATTTGACATGGGTGCTGACAAAGCCATGAAGAAGTCCTGATTTTTGCTAGTGTTATCCTGATAAACCAACATACTGAATCCGTAATTTTTTCCAGTAACATTTGTGCTTAATTACTGGAATTGATTGTGTTTCACATAAACTAAATTAATTATTTTTATTTTCATATATACTACCTGCTGTATCATGTTTTCTCACTAAAATAACTCAGGTGCTTGTAGTTTAGCTAAGTGCGTCAATGGCTTTTTCTGACAGAATTGCGATGGCTAAGATGCGCTATAGCAGTACCTGCTGTCGCGCGTAAAAACTATTTGAATTACATTTTCTCTTGCTCACAGACGAGCAGCAGATCAGCACAAGTTATTGCAACAGTTTTAATGGCAGTTGTATGAGCGCTGCTGAAATGTGGCATCTACTCGACTTGCCTATTTGATTAGGTGTAACATAACAAGAAATTTGAGCTAATGCTCACGAGACACGCGAAAGCCTATAGCAGTTACGGTTCAGTATATTAGCTGAAAATTGGGGTGTTCACGCTAAGTTAATATACAAATACAGTACCAAATTCTCTATCTGGATCACATAACGATAGTTCTGTTTAGCTGATGGTGAAAATTTGGTAATCCTAGCTTGCACCGCTTTTGATTGATGTGTGATGCCCTTAGAACTGTTGCAATAACTTGTGCTGATCTGCTACTCATCTGTGAGGAAGAGAAAATGTAACTCAAATAGTTTTTACGCGTGACAGCAGGTACTGCTATAACACATCTTAGCCATCGCAATTCTGTCCGTCCGTCTGTCTGTCACACGGGTGGATCAGTCAAAATACTGTGCATCAGACATGTACTAAATAATAAATTACTGCGCTCACAATACAACGAAATCGTACAACGAAAATCTGTCGCTGTTCGAGTTAGATTTGCGGGAATTTGGGATAAAATAAAACACTTTTATTACAGTCATGCTGAAGTGCACATAATGATAGTACCATGGTGCCTCCTTGTGAATGATATAGACTTGTGTCCACCCGTGTGACGGATGGACAGACAGACAGATGGACAGAATTGCGATGGCTAACATGAGATAAAAGCAGTAGCTGCTTTCGCGAGTAAAAATATAATAACTCAATGCAATCAATCAGCGTTAGTTAGTGCTGGGCGTTGTAAACCGATTCCCGAGGTGGCAGAACCATCGAACACAATATCACAAATTACGCTGTAAGGTAAGCCTATGCAAGTTGTTTCACCAAATACTGTGCATCAGAAATGTACTAAATAATAAATTACTGCGCTCACAATACAACGAAATCGTACAATGAAAATCTGTCGCTGTTTGAGCTAGATTTGAGGGAATTTGGGATAAAATAAAACACCTTTATTATATTCATGCCAAAGTGCACATAATGATAGTACCGTTGCACCTCCTTGTGAATGATATAGACTTGTGTCACAGCCCGAAATTGCCAAAAAATCCATAACACCCCCTATTTTGGCGTTCAAGGTCATCCAAGGTCATTGAATTCGGTGCCAATCAAAAGCCAGTATACGATTTCCTATTAGTCATTAATAGTAACCTAGGCCTTATCTTGCACCGTTACTGAGATACAGCAAGTTATTGGCCAAAAATCGCAAATTTGGCCAACCCCCTCTCATTTAGGGCTCTCGTTCGGGGTGACCCCTTTCGAATTTATGGAAAAGCTTTACATTTCCTGAAACTAGAGTCTTCCAGGCAGCCGATGGTGAAGATTTGGTGATTCTAGCTTGCACAAAGCAGTAAGGTAAATAAATGAAATAAATAAAGATAAATAAATAAAAGATAAATAAAGCAGTAGCTGCTTTCGCGCATAAAAATCTTAGTATGAAACCAAAACAATTCTCAACTCAACCTGAGCCTACTCGGAAGTTGAGTGACCAATTTTGCCACTCAGTATCTCCACTCAGCATTTATTTGCATTTATTGTTAAAGCATGAATTTTTATGTAAAACCACATTTTTAGCAACACACTACTTTATACTTTAAAACAATGTCTACGAACAGTTTTTGCTGCAAAATTGATGTTGTTTTTTTACAATTGACTGAGTAGTACTAGATTATGTATTTAGTATTACTGGGGTCAATCAAGTTGATACCATAGCAACTGAGTTTCTCACTGACTTTATGGTACTAGTACTGTATGTTTGCCCATAGGTAGTAACTGGAAGCTTTGTGTTTTTTTCTTACGTTTTTTCTTTTTTTCCATTTTTCTGAAACTGGGCAGCGGACAAAGACCAAAATTGGGGAGAAGGACGATTCTTACCTGTAAGAAATTGAGGTACAATTTCAGTGAGGGGCATTTTACCATGTATTTGTAATTGACAGCTTGATGAATAAGCAGCTATGGATGAAAACAATTGAATTTATGGTGCTGGGTGGCTTCACGTTTGGTCACTGTGTGTTCTGCCGCAGCGTTCGTAGTATGCTATGTGGAGCATGCTGACCGTTTGTGTGCCGACCGTTTGCGTGGGCCTATGACCCAGGTCCTGCAGAAAGCAGCTTGGAAATGGTTCCACGTCTCGGATGATGCAGTTTTTCTTTGGGAGTACAACAAGCAGGCACTGAGCAGCAAGCAATTTGTCTACTTACTGAATGACATTGGCAAAGCTCTTGTGTGCGTGAACGTTATGTAACAGTTCCATCTGCTTGTCTGTTATTATTGACGAAGTTGGTTCCGTGTGGTGCACTATACTGTGTCTGTAAAAAAATGTCTACTTTTTCTTTTCTCTTGCACATCAGCTAGTTTTCATAATTTTTGGCAGACCGACTTACTACGGAAATATTGCCAAAATGATTTGTAATTAATTCGGACGTTTTTCGTTTTTATTAAGCTGCACTACCTTGTAAAATCTTGAGCACCATTTTAGCCGATGTTTTTTTGCAGCTGAAACATTGGTGTTCGTTTTGGTAATACCTGTGCCAATTTTCATCAAAATTGCACAGTTTTTGGTGTAGTTGTAAACGACACAAGTCACTATTTGAGGAACCAGCTTAAAATATGCCTAATGTTATTGATCAAATGTGAAAATGCCAGGCACAAAATTTGAGTTTACTGCCATGACTGAAAAGTGTAAATGAAGTCGCATTAGCATTTTTGACTCATGTTGTCACTATTAGTAGCAAACTATCACACAAGCATATTTGCGGATATTGTTTTCTTTCTGCTGTAAAAAGTGTTCCATTTTTATTGATTAATACATTATTAGTCACAGTTAATATTTTTAATCACAATTTTAATTGTTTACCAACACTACCCAAAAGTCAGTTGGGTTTGGACTTAATGCCATCAATAGGATGACATTTTGATTATATCTGTTGTACTTTTGCCATTATGTTATTTCATTTACATGCTTGAATCAGATATAAAGTAAACATTTTTTACTCTTGCTATATACTGTGAACAGGATGAAAGCTTTGATGACGATTTTACAAGGTATTGCACTTACACAAACCTTGTAAAATGGAAAATTATTCACCCCTTGTTGCAAATTTTGTGCATACAAGTCCAGAATTTATGAAATGGGTCGGCAACTGTCAAAGTTATTAGTAAAGACAAAAATGTGCTCTGAGACACAGTGTAGTAATTGTATGTAGTTTCGTTAATGTTATGGGTTTGGTATTAATGAGAGTTTGCATGTCTGTCTGTCTGTCTGTGTGCAGAAACAATGACCAGGACTGCTTGCGGCGTTTAGTGTTTAACATCCAAGACTCCGACGTCAACAAATTTGACGACGTCATCTGCCACAATTCCACAATGGACAGTCCAACTCGCCGAGCGCTGTACTCTGAAATCCGACGACAGATCGCACAGAACTTTAAGCTTGCTAATAAAAGGAGCAAACGTGAGATCTGTCGCTATTGCAAGATGCAGATCGAGTCGCTGAACGAATACGTTGCATTTATCTACTTCACTGAAACAGCTGAGTCTGGGGTGGACACTTCTGCCACTCATGGTAAGACAGTTTCACCGGCTGCTGTTGACAAAATGTCTGATGCTGGAATGGATGTTGTGGGAAAAACCGGGTCCAAAGGTGATCGGTCAGACAAGAAAGTAAGTGAAGTGGCAGTTGACAGTCGCACAGAGATTAAAAGTGAGTGTCTGGATATACAGGGTGAGATTGAGCAGTGCAGTAAGTTGGAGAAATCGGAGGAAGTGGTGCTTCATGATAGCGTGGATGAGGAAAGTAAACCCGCAGATGTTACATTGAGGCCGGAAGCAGCACAGACTTTGGAAGGAATTGAGCAGCTGTCCAATACAGATCCAGGAATCAGTGATGATCAGAGTGGCCAAACTACGAAAGTAATCGGCGATATTGTGCAGCTGAAAACATCCACTAGCAAACTTCTAGATGTTGAGCCAACAGTAACGACTTGGAGTTCTGATGCTGTTGAACAGCAAGCTGATGATGACACTGGGATTACTGAAGATCAGGCTGGTGAAACTGGGAAAGTTATTGGCCAGACTTCGCAGCTGAAAACTGGCACAAAAGAAAAACTGAGAATGCTACTAAGTGAATTTTCTGATGTCGAACCCGATGACGAAATTTGTTCTCCAAATGAACCGGACGTTGCAGAGACAGAGCAGCCTTATCTCATGAGTGAAGTTGAAGGAGCCAAACAGTCCACAGATGAAATAGTTACCGGAAATTTATCTGGTCCGTCGCATGAGCAGAAGGCCAAAATTGAAGAGCAGTCTTATCTCACGGGCGATGCTAATGCAGCAGAACTGTCAGGCGATCATACCATCACGGGAAACTCATCGGAGCATGAGGCTATGACTGAAGTCAGCAGTAGGGTCAATGATTTGGCCGATGATAGCCAAGTACTGTACGAATGGAAGCCTGACACAGTGTTGCAGCCGAAGGCAGACAGCTCTTCTGATGATGTTGAGCTCAGAAATGTGGAGTTCAAGAAGCTATCAGACTTTCTGTGTTCGAGGACCGATCCTACGACTACTTTCCACCGATTCCCAACCCTCTACGATTTGCCGGTACTTGCTCCGCTGGAAAACCCCGAGTGGTCGGTGACTTGGCATTTGGCCGAGAAGTTTGAGCCATCCAATCCAACGACAGTAGAGCCAGGATTGTGGGCAGAAAACCAAGCCCAGGATGCTGATGGAAAACCGGCATCGGATGTGGTGTTTGTCGGTCCATACGACCTGGCTGTGATCAAACAGTGGGAGGTGGTTCGGCGTCGGGTCGGTCTCATCTGTGACGAGATGTTGCCTCAGTCGATCTCTGACATCCTCTGTGTCACTGATGTAGGAAGTGACGTCAGTCTGACACGTCTGAGTGACATCTTTGCGCCGGAACTGTTGTCATCAGCTCAGCATACTGCTTACACCGCAGCCGACCCTAAGTCGGCCCATGTGTCATGTGTTCTGTTGAGATTCAGGCCTCCCAACATGTGAAGTTTTTTATGGCACCAAAAACCCTCAAAATTACTGATAATTTCCAGTCGGTTGGTCCAGTATATTAAACAAAAAAAATGTTAGAAGCTGGTATTCTTTTAACTGTTAACAGTGCCAAGTTATAATAAGTAAGTAGAAATGTGTTAGTAGTTAGATGCATGTTCATACATCTAATGGGTGAATAACTAATTTAATTTTGCATGATTTTCAGCATTTTCAATACAAATCTGCATATTTCATGACATATTAAGACAAGCTTCAAATTTCAGGATGAGCGGTGAGCTTCAGTTCACCCAAAATGTGGCTGCCATCTCTTGTATGTATATTGTCATAAATATATTCATTTGTCACATCAGTTTGTACTGACAGAAGCTAGTTTTAGTTTGATGCACTACAGGTGCAAAGATACCATCCATTATAGCATCATATTGAGGTAAATAAGTAAAAATGTATGCAGTCCACTGACCATGTGACTGCTTTTTGTTTTGTAATATTTGCACAGCGGTTATTTTTTTTGCATTACTGTTACGAGTAACAGATGACATAATTGCGTGTATAGCATTACAGACTTGCAAAGTAATAGCAGCAATTACAAGCAGATATTGTTATACCTTAATGCAAAATACCTGCACGCAATTGGTCCAAATCATGTCATGTGACGTTCACAAATACGCCGTAGTCACCTCAGCAACAACACAGTGATATAATGCCCTCCATGGAGGCACTATTCACAATAATGCCCTCCTATTTGATTAGTGTCGTCATCACACGATGCCAGTCGTGCCTCATTAACATTCGAGACCATGCCGACAGTCACCAAATCCATGTATTGTGGTTAAATAGTACGTCATACGTTATCAGTAAACAACCATGTTTACTTTATTCGAAGAGAGCGTAAAATATTACAAACTTTGCATAGAGGCGTTGAGGTATAACAAAACAAATAGAGACTGGCGTTTCAATCATTATTAAAAATTTTTGCCCCTCAGTTCATAATGTGTTGCCCTTGATTTTCGGATTTTGGGCAACATATTATGAACTTTGGGTCAAAAATTTTCATTAATGACCTCAATGCCAGTCACTGTTTGCATAATAACGGATTAATGGCTAAGAAGTGAATGTTTGAGGAAGTTTGGCTGTTGTTTTGACGATTATGTCAAAAACAGCTTAATATTCAAATTTTAGAGGTATACTTTAGTTTGATGCAAAGATAGCATTATAGCGTCATATTGAGGTACATGTACATAAGTAAAAATGGTTGTCTTACCATTTGACTATTTTTTTTGGTTTTGTAACATTTGTGCAGCAGTTATTTTTTGTAATATTTTAATGAGTAACTGATGATGTAATTGTATATATAGTTTTACTGACTTGCCAAGTAATGGCAGCAGTTATGAGTAAATAATGAGTGAGTAATGGCTAAGTAAACAATGTTTGAGCCTTTAAGGAAGAGTGGGTGTTGTTTTGACAGTTATTTTATAAACAACATAATGTTCAAATTTTAGAGGTACCAGTATATTTCGGTAACGTACCGTTTTCAGAGAAAAGCCACTGTAATTTGCTAAGCATTGTATTGACTGATGACTGGGGCCCACAGTTTTCCGTGGGCCGTGGAATTTCGAGCCCAGCTGCGGAATTTTGATATTGTCATGGAATTTCGCAGAATTTTACAGAAGTTAAGAAATGACCGATGATTAGTATGATTGTCGGCTTTAAACTAACTATGTCACGGAGAAAAATCAAAGAACTGCCTAAAACTGCATCCCTACTAATAATTACCATCGTACACAGCACAATCGTAAATTAACACAATGCAATTAGGCCTAATTGACAAATTGCACTTTTGAAAAGAAAGGAAATTGATAATTTCCTTTGTATGTTGCTAGTATAACTGCCATGCCAGCATACAAAAACTGAAGTTTTTTTTCACAGAATAAAGCTTAGTTTATGCACAAACGGAAGGCCGCAGTAAGCCGTGGAATTTGGACAATTTTGCCGCGGTGAGCCGTGGAATTTTGTGAACTGGCCCACGTTAAACTGTGGTCCCTACTGATGACGTGTGTTTTGCTTCCAGGCATTAATGTCTGTGGACTGTTTTGCAAACCGTTTGTTTTCTGCGAACATTTGCCACCAGTTCCTGTGCTTCCAGTAACTTGTAGTCTGGTGATAAAGTAGTGACTGGAAATAATCGATTTTCATTTCATGCCATTCCATGTAACATTACTCAATGCAAGCACTTCGTTTCAGTGAAATCTTGAAAGCAAATGGAAAAGTTGCACCAGTATTCTTCAGGGGTTCAGTGAAGATTTTAGGGATGTAGTTTTTTATGGACATACAGCAACTGGGAGTGCAAGAATTTTCACACCTAACTTTGCTGGCCTCTCTGTAGTGTCGAGTGTGCATAGCTGGCTTTGAGTCGAACAGTTTCATTTTTTTTTGGTCGTACGTTAATTTGCGTTCATTTACTGATTGATGCAACTGACTTTTGCGACGTATTTCTGTTGATCAGATGCAGCATGTGCGACAGTATTAAGTTAGCATGTAAGGGTAGAGTCAGGATGACCACTTAACTGGAAAACTGAGATTTCACAGAATTTTACGGCTGTCGGAAAAAAAAATCTCTTCATGTTAAGAGAGCCAAAAAACTATTCTAAAAATTGTGTTAACAGGCATTTTAGTATCACCCAATTTGTGTTATTTTATGCTGTTTATTGCTGAATGTTACCCTAGCTGAGTACTAGTTGAAATGGTCAGGAGTGTTGCATATAGTCAGGGAATTTCCCAGTGTCTAGAGAGTGGTCACCCTGTAGAGTGTATTGCCAGTGAATAATCACAAATTTGTTGGTCTTTTTTATTAAACAGTAAAGCTGTACCGAATAGGAGATTTTACTATTTGGCCGAATAAGAATAATTCATTTTATTATTCGGCCGAAAACGAATAAAATACAAATAGCTGATGCAGGTTCAAACACAATGTACAATGCCCTGGATTCAACACTCACACATACTGTGAAAAAAATCCAAATCTTGTCATCTTAATTGTGTTTGTGTTAAACGCATGATACTAACAGTGCTGACACTAACGAAACATGTTATGTACTAAACTGCCAAGGAAAAGCCTTAAAGCATCATGCGTGGGTGTTATGCTATGTTGACTGCTGGCTGACAGCAGCTATCTTTGAGGCCATATGCAGGAGCACCAAGTGGCAACGGCATATGCTTATTATTCGTATTTGGTCTATTTTTTTGCAATACTATTTGGCCGAATATGAATACACTATTCGAGTCAAATAGAATACGAATAGAATATCCGGTACAGCCCTATTAAACAGTGTCATTTGCACCAAGTGAATACATGCATTTTTAAATTTTATAGTGATATCACCAGCTGAGTAAAGTTACAGTGTTGTTAATATCATTTTATTTGATGTAACTGTATTTGATGTCTTTCAGACAGATAGCGATAATCAACATCAATTAAGCATCATACTGTATGTGCAACGGCAAAACCAACCCATGGGACTGTCGTATCACATCAGAATTAACTGAACTTCGATGATAATAACGGTCCAGATATAATAATACAGCACTTATAGTGGATCGATATGAACTGTCCAATAGTGCACTAGTGACATGCGGAAAACTACAGGCCTAGACACAGAAAAAGCCAATTGCAAATATAACAGCCAAAAATGAGATACGAGGATGACAGAATACTCAAAACCGGATTCCAATGGACTTGTGCAAAGCACTTCTTTAAAGCCAATGAGTGACTAAACAGGGATGCTGGTTTATAGCGGAGAATTTTATTAAAATATGCAGAACTTTTTTAAGGCAAAATGTGTGGAATTTGGCAGAATAATTATGTGTTGCATATATGCAGCGTGTTTTTCCGCATATTTCCAGCATATGCAACTTCGAGTGATGGAGAAAAATGATCATTAATAGGCCTATTTTGCACAGTTTTGACATTTTCGACTTGATTTATTCAACAGTTAATTGCAAATACCGGTAATCGTTTGCTGCAAAAAATATTCAACGGTCTTAAAACAATGTTGGACAAGAAAAATTTGATCGCTTATGCGCAAATATGCGGCATGTGTGCGAATACATGCGAATTTTTGGATATGCGGCATAATTTTCGCATATGCGATTTTGAAAGTGACATTATATGCGGAAAAATATGCGATATGCGGGTTTTGATCGCATATAACCACCATCCCTAACTAAACCGTTCAAATGGTAGTAGATATGGCAGTAGTGTAAATGACAGCGTAGGAACTGCACTTGCTGAGAGTAACTGTACGGTCTGGTACAGTGGCGTATTTAGGGGGGCCACGGTGCGATGCCCTCCCCTTTGGCCCAACCATGAAAATTTTTTACAGGCGACTTTATATGAAAAGATGCATTTTTTTGCCATTATCCAGCAAGAATTGGGCGAATGTGCGGCTTCCATTGAACGTTCAAAAGCAAAAAGTGTTTCAGCTTCAAAGGGGCTTTGCCCCCCTGACACCCCGACCAGGGGCTCTGCCCCTGGACCTCGCTGGGGGCTCCGCCCCCAGACCCCCGTCTTAGGCTCGCGCTCTGCGCACTCACCATGCCCCCCCTTTGCCAAATTCTAAATACGCCACTGGTCTGGAATACTATGTTTACTCATGATCCATAGCAGAACAGTACAACATGGAACAAATAACAAGCACTTTACAAGAAGATCCTATCACTGCATTGAAGCATATTGGATTGACTCAAAACATGCTATAATCGGATTCGGACAGCTGAACACATTCGTGAACATTTGATTCTCGCATTAAAGTTCAATATTTGATCTAAAACTACAAACATAAAAACACTACACACGAGGGACTTGTCAAAAAAGCCCGGCACATACACGTAGTTTTAGTAATCTCAAGCAAATACAAACACTTAAAATATATCACTGACACAGTAAATAAGCAACAATGTTCACTAAGTATATCAACACGTTCACTAAATAGACATCTTTATAGGCCTACCTAGGACAAAAAAACGAAAGATGGTTGACGTAAGTGCAGCCAACTGGCCCTGAACAATTGAGAACTGATATGCAGACATGGGATGTTGAAATAACTGCAATGAAACAGTATTACGCACATCATATGCACAACAGTTGTTTTTACATAACGACAGAAATTACGAAAGCAACTGAAATTCACGCTAAAATTTATATCAGACAGCGAAAGACTTGCACAAATTGAATACAGCAAGCAGCATTGCACCTTGTCCATTATAATGTGCTAATGAGAGACTAATTCATAAATCACAAATATGTCGGACTATATAAAAACGTGAACGCAAAAGACGTGCAATAAAACCATTTCATACATTACATACAATATGATGCAATTACAGCAAATACTGAACAAAATATTTATGCCAATTATGAGACACCTATTATGACATAACATTCATGCCAATTATGATGACTTGAATTTTGACACTTCTTCGATATCTGCTTAAAAAATTGCTCAACTACATATAGCAGTGGTGCCGTGCATCCAAAACCTTGAGGTGGGGCAGAAGTTACAATTTTATAACAGAAAGCTGCAAATTTTTTGCAAGAGATGCTGGCAATTTCAAATTCTCCTACCCTAATTCCGCAAATATAGGGAATTTCTAGCCACAAATTTTGTATTTTGGTCTGACAAGCAGAAAATTTCCTGACATGCTAAACTCTGCGAGATGCTAATGTTCCCTCCACCTACCATGACACTAACCACGAAAATTAGAACTAGCATGATAAACAGATAGTGTGAACGTATAGCAAATGCACACAATGGCACAGGACAATTCAGTGCTTATACCACACAACAGAAAAACAGCATGTGAATGGGTTAAACCCAAATTCCATTACGCCAACTTTTACCGAAACTTCCCCGCAGGGAAAGTCACAAATACGAATCATGAAAGTTGCGGACACAAACCATCTCGACATGTCGAGATGTTTGCGACAAACCCGTTTGTGTCGCTCTAATGGAATTAAGTCCATTATGATGCACGGGGAAAGTCTGCGACAAAGTACGCGGCCTTTGTCGCGGGCAAAAATCACGAAAGTCAGTGACACGATTTGTGTCTCGTATCGCGGACTTTCATGATTTGGGTCCGCGACAAAGTTGTGGACTTTGTCACAAAGTTAGCGTAATGGAATTTGAGCTTTACTGTGCGGCCATTTTATCACGCCACATTACAGGTCTTGCTTATATGTCCGTCTGTCTGTCGGTTCAGTAAGGGCTCCTAACTCGAAAACCAAAAGGTGCAGAAAACCCAAAATTGGTGACAAAGTTCTCTAGGAGGACGGGAGTAACAGGTGTGCCAATTTTTGCGGATGGCCGCACAATATGCCAGCACTGGGCCGACATAGTTTTCTAGTTGATAGAACAAACTGCTCAAGCTTTTTAACATTTTATCATCAAGAAACAATGTTTACTATGTAAATACACAAAATAATCAAATCTTGTCCGGCACTGTACAATGGCTCACTATTATAGTGACTACCAGGTATACTAAGTGCAGTATGAGTATGACTGTGTGATCCTAAGTTCCGTAACACACTGTCATAACTGCTGCTATTATAATATCATTATTAACTTGA
>Ga0209367_1007678_pt1 | contig 14836 bp, 5 predicted proteins | sample WorMetLIZISLAND2_FD_187412 | JGI IMG/M metagenome (GOLD analysis project Ga0209367, IMG submission 187412) | Marine gutless worms symbiont microbial communities from Max Planck institute for Marine Microbiology, Germany - Olavius geniculatus... ... | reverse complement strand
GGCCTAGGTTACTATTAATCACTAATAGGAAATCGTATACTGGCTTTCGATTGGCGCCAAATTCAATGACCTTGGATGACCTTGAACGCCAAAATAGGGGGTTTTTATGGGTTTTTTTTACCATTTTGGCCTGTGAGAGTCTATATCATTCCCAAGGTGGCGCCACGCCGGTGACGCCACACGCGCCTATGGCCGATGTGTATTATGGTCCCGATGAACCGAGTGCAAATGATGTGCGATTTTCGAAACTATAACTACTGAACTGGAAATGCTATAGGCTTTCGCGGGTCTCGTGAGCTTTGCTCAAATTTCTTGTAATGCTTTGATCACTAACGATAGTTCTGACTCTAGTGATGACACATTCACAATTTCATGAACATTTTATGCAGTGATCTATTTATAATGGCAATGAATTTTATAACTTCTTAAAAAACTGAGTTATTAAGCTGATTTGTGCCGAAAATTATGAATATCTATAATTTTGTCAAAGTTATACAGTATACAGTAGCTTGGTGGCTCAGCGGTTAGGGCGTTGGATTCGAGACCGAGAGGTCCCCGGTTCAACTCGCAGCCGGTCCGCTACCAAGTAACAACCTACGTGCCTGTGTAGGTGCAAGTGGTCTAGTGGTTGGTGTTGACTTGCAGCTTTCAGGTTACGGTTCGATTCTCACTGCCGTCCATTTGCAAGCAACCTTGAGCAAGTTGCTAACCTACTGTGTGCTCAGGCCAACTCAGCCTTCTACTCTCCGTGGGATGGAAAGTGAGTAGTAGCTTCCGGGCTACGGGGTGAAGGCCTAGTGTGGCTGATTGGGGCGATGGTATGTCTGCTTGCTGCAAACCGCAGGTCCAATTGTTCGCTGACGCGGACACTGGGTGGGTGCAGAGTGCGCTGCGGTATCATCAGCTCATGCCAATCAGCTGCCACTTCTGAGATTGTAAAAGCGCTTCTGGTCTTGATTCCGTCTCCATGTAAGAAGTGCTATAGCAGCTTAGCAAGGACTGGACTTTACCCTTACCTTTACCTTTTACACGATGTATTTTGGTTTTGGTGTTCACTGTTTAGCCTTCCATAATTATGCTTGGTATTGTAACAAGCAGACCGTTAGTAGCAGCATTACGTTGTACGTGTTGGTAATACCTGTTACATAGGTGAAAGTTCTTTTGAGGTCAAGGCTGAAGCTGATGGTAACGCACATTCGTATGATGACAAGTCAAGGCCGTATTTGTGTACAGTATGTGATAAACGCTTTAAAAGGAAACAACACCTGAAAGTTCACAAAATGATTCATACTGGAGAGAAGTTGTATCCGTGTACTCAATGTGAGAAACGTTTCACACAACCGAATCAGCTTGCTGCGCACAGCAGAACTCACAGTGGAGAGAAACCACACAAATGTCATGTGTGTGGCAAGGCTTTTGGTCAGTCTGGGAATCTAAAGAAACACATAAAAGTCCACACGAAGTACAAATGTTTGCTGTGCAATAGAAGTTTCAGCGATGCAAGCAGGCTGAGGGAACACGAAAGTTCTATTCACAACAATGGAAGACCTCATGACTGTAGTTGCTGTGGGAAGCTGTTTAAAAGTAGCCGTGAACTAAAGTGTCATGCTCGTATTCACACTGACACAAAACCATACTCATGTACGCACTGTTCGGACCGTTTTACATGGCACGTCCAACTTAAAACGCACTTGCTGAAGTCACACAATGAAGGTACTTGGTTGAAGTGTTATATCTGTGAGAAGAAATTCGTCCAAAATGTTAATCTTAAGAGACACCTGCTTCGTCATGGAGATGTAAAGCCGTATGTTTGCAACGAATGTCTAAAGTGTTTCTACACACCAGCTGAATTGAAATGTCACCAACTGGTGCATTCTGATGTTAAGCCGTTTTTCTGTGGTCGGTGTGGTAAAAGTTTCAAACGCAGAGGCACTGTAGTAAGTCATTTTGGGACCTGTTCTCAAAAGACTGGGCTTCGTCATCGTCTAATGGCTTTGTTGTACCCGCCCAAGTGAATGAAGAAAGAACATAATATCTGTAGTTGTAGTACAGTTGCACAGCAACTGAGATGTCCACGGTAGGGTTGTTAGAACCCTACTATCAAGACAGAATCTGCTAACACATTATATATTATATATTGACAATAGCAAACCGAGTCCACAGAGAAACTTCTTATGTGGAGACAACGTGCCGTCGGGTCCAATGTTATGTTTTTTGAATTCTTCGAATGAACCGAACCTGCATGTCACATTGACATGAAATGCGCATGGCGAGTCTTCTAGTATATAGGCGGCGCTGTATCATACGTGGTAGCCAGTAGCTAATGTAATAGCGGCAGTGGCGTAGACAAGGAGGCCAAAGGGCCTAGCCCCCATAACTGGGCACAATTTTTGGCTAAAATAGATATTAGAAAATTCAAGTTTCACGTAGTCTGTCCTCAATGAAGTTCTAAGACAAAACATAAGAACACATTTGAACTGCACTAAATATGGTTAGAAAATAACCAAAATTGCTGACATTAGATTAGATGAGATTAGATGAGATTAGATCTCATATAAGCTAAATGCACCAAATTCCGCCCCAGACCCCGCTGGGAAACTCACAGCCCTCCCCAAATCCCTTAGCTGGATTTCAGGGATCCTACTTCTAAGAGGAGGAAGGGGAGTGAAAGGGAAGGAGAGAAAAAGAAAGGGGTATGATGAGGGGAAAGGATGGGAGACCCCAATTCACATTTCTCGCTACGCCACTGAATAGCGCTACACAGCATATAGCAACAGTACTGCCATGCTTAATCTAACTCGCTGGCGTTCACGCCCTAAATGATGCACTGCACGACAGACATTCTCACATAAAGTGATGACCACAGAACTATATCGTAGGTGTGTTTGATGTATTTAATTTATCTTAATATTTTTTCTGACTAGTCACGACGTTATTTTAATAACATTGTGTGGTTTCGCGTCAGCGCCTGCTAGTTGTTTGACAGATGACACTGATAGCATGGCGCTGATAGCAAACGGATTAAATGTAACTTGTTGCAAAACATGTTAGTTGTTTAATGAAGTAAGCATTTAAAGTTACAAATGTAACACGTTACTTTTGCATGTTACAATTAAATTTAAATAGGCAACTTTGTTGTTTCTTTCCTTCAAAAAGACTGCTTTTCTGGCCAATTTACACCTAGAACAAAGACGAGACTCGACTCAACTCAATCCAGCACCGAATCACTGTGCAAAATTTCATTAAAATCAAATCAAATTTGCGACCGTATGAGTGTTTAGAGACAGACAGACAGTGTGACAGTGTGACAGAAGTGATTTTATAATCTGTCAATGGGACAGATAATTAAACGTTGCTTCAAAATAAACATTAAAGACTAATAAAAGTTGTGTAGCCACAGACCTGACGGCAGATTTTGGTATTGCCCAATAGAGCAGAACGCTGAGTCCTCGGTACAGACCAAACACTCCGCGCTCTCTGAGAGTGACTCGTACACAGTCGACAATGCCCTTGTAGCGCCGACTGTCTCCCATTTTTTCGTCCAGTTGCAACTGCGTCTTCACGTACTCCGTCGGAAATGTTATGCACACTTCTATTGCACCCGTCAACCCACCTGCATTGCATCATACGCTACACTGAACGTGTAGGTTAGATAGGTTCATATAATACATCAGCACTTCGATCACTGAATGAAAAAATGAGAAAACTACAGGGTGGCCCACAAAACTAAGCTATTTTATTTTGTCCATTTATTCGCTAAATAATGACCACTTTTTACAATTTTTTTAGTAGTAGACTCTGTAAAAAATTTGCTACATGGCAATGACATGCGCACCAAATCTATTATGTTGCTACACTACCTTGTAAAACAAATATCCGAAAACCAATAATATTTACAGATGGGCAGAAGGTCTTATGGCAAATTTATAAAGTAGAATTTTTGGTTACTCTAAACTCTTAATAGTTGTCTTCATTATAAAGAAATCTGCGTAATATAATGATAACATGTCAGTGATCAGACGGCAAAAGATTCTTCATAAGTTCATAACGTAACGAATAAACAAAGCGCCGTAGCGGAAAGCACCGCAAGTACAGTGAGCGATGTGCATGCTTCGTCGTGGAATCGCAGGCTTTGTGATAAGATCTCTAAGATGTTTGCTGCTATCAGGCAGCGGCAGAGCCTGGCGTCATGAACGTCTAATGTGCTCGGGTGCTGTGTGTGTGGTCCTCTACGTACAATCGATACATCAGGACGCCGCATACAACAGCATACAGCTGAACCGTCGACAGATCAATGACACGACCTATCCGCTCAACTCAACCAAGTTTGTCGCTCGCTGCAGCACACTCACGATTTGTAATTGTTTCGGTCGATAGGGCTAATGGAGCGTCGTGCTGGACATCTCCGGACGGCAAAATTACTCCGAGCATGTGTTAGACAGGTATTTCAGGTAGAAAAGCAAAAGCAGCTGCACTCTGACGGTCGACAGAACGACTACGAGTGCCAGATCTAAAGTATAACTATGTCCTATAAGCCAAAATCGGTTATAGTCAGTAGCGTAATGTTACACAAAAAATTTGAGCTAATGCTCATGCGACGCGCGAAAGCCTATGTGCTATTGAGGCTGGTAAACTACATATGAAATTTAATGCAAATAAATCTAAGATTATAAGAATTGGGCAAATGCGGCGTACGTATGCCTGTTATATTTCGATTGGTGCTTCCTCTATATAATGTGTTCATGAGTTAAAGTATCTAGGTTGGTATATTGTGTCAGCAACACTTTTCAAGATCAGTATACACTGAATGCGTGTTTGATTTTTTTCAGTGCTTTAACTTTGTATGCAAACTGTCATAATTTCAGTGAACCTGTATTACAAAATCTGGTTAATACTAAATGCAATCCATATCTTTTGTATGGTTCTGAAGTTATTGAATGGAATAACAGTGAACTGTCAAGTGTATCATATTCATTAAATTGTGCTATGTGTAGAGTAGGCCTATATAAGATTGATTTTCATTTTCTCAGTACTGCGTATTATTATACTAGACAGTCAGAAATAGTTCAAGATGTACGTAACAGTCAAAGAACTTTTTTGCATAAATGTTCTTTTGTTAGCAATAGTATTGTGAAGTTGTTGGCTGACAGACGATACTAAAGACATTTAGGCCTCGTTTTCATTGTTCTCTGTCTGTCTCTCTTTGTTTGTACCGAAGTGGTCTTTGGTGAATAAAGATTGATAGCCTATATAGCAGTTCCTGTTCGCAAACTATCAGTCTATCTCCAGCCATTTCGTCGCAGTTTATTCTTGAATTGTGCGCTGAGCCGAAGATCGCAAAAATCAATAAAAAAACTATTATTTTGGAAGTTTAGAGTTTTCAAAGTCATCGGTGTTAATACGACTGAAAAGCTCGTCACTAGTGCTTGTTATGATAGGCAGCATGCTCATGATAGTCTGCAACCATTTTCACGAAAGACTGGCTAACAACGGTAACATAACGACTTTTGCAGGGGTACCGCTGTTTGATGCCATCGTGCGCAGGTTTTCTTAAACCTAGAAAATCGAGACTTAGACCGGTGAAATCTACGTTCAATGCTGAAAATTTTATGTGCAGCTTTTTCATGTCTATCTTAGTTGGTTTCGGCGCAATTCGCACTTGAAATGTGTCTCGCAGCCCGAAATCGACAAAAAATTCCATAAAAACTTTATTTTAGCGTTCAAGGTCATCCAAGGTCATTAAATTTAATAAAAAGCAAAAGCCAGTGTACGACTTTCTATTAGTGATTAATTGTAACTTAGGCCCTATCTCGCACCGTTATTGAGATACAGCGACTTATTGGCTAGAAATCACAAATTTTTTCTACCCCCTCTCATTTAACCCCCTCTTTCGGGGTGACCCCCTTCGAATTTATGGAAAACTTTTATAGTTCTTGAAACTAGAGTCTTCCAGGGTAAAGATTTGGTGATCCTAGCTTGCACCGTTTTTGACTGTTCCACTCGTTTGACAGACGGACGGACAGACGGACGGACGGACGCACGGACAGAATTGCGATGATTAAGACGCGCTGAAAGCAGTAGCTGCTTTCATGCGTAAAAACTGCAATCTTGAAAATGAAAAAGCATTCGACTACGTAGGTAGATCTATTGTTGTTTCGTATTATTAACATTGCTGTTGATCTTTTTTGTTACTTTATCTTTCTCATATTTTGTGCCAGTTAGATATTAATAGCAGAATAACGTTATCATTAACACTATTATGGTTATGGTTACCACGGTTGCAAAGTATTCTGTACAAGCACGTTTCAGGCTCCTGGAGACTGGATGAATTTACTGATATCGTGCATCTCTAAGATCACAGCATCACGCATAGCTGGCAGTGGCACGCGTCGTGATATGCTTACGACTGCGTGAAATCGTGCGGCGCAAGCCAATTACGCTAAATAGCTGCTACTGCTGCACTGCAGTCCCGGCCGCGACAATACGGTAGTCATCTCATCTCATCTGCTCTTGCAGGTGATGCTAGCACGCAGCCGCTGCAACCCGCATCACACGCCGCAGCGAAGCACATGACACGAACAAGAAACTGCGACATTTCAATGATCATCACATCGACGACAGCTTTCCATGTTTTTGTTGTTACTCGGTATAAATGTACAAAACATCAGTTTACACATTTGTTAACGGCAACATTTAAGGACTTGCACATTGAAAACAGCAAAAATTACAAAAGGTGATATTGCCCGCACCACAATGACTGTGTGTGAATGTGCTGCTGAATAATATCACCTTTTGTAATTTTTGCTGTTTTTCGATGTGCAAGTCCTTGAATGTTGCCGTTAGCAAGTGTGTGAACTGATGTTTTCTACATTTATATTTGCTGTTTTATTACCAAAATACTGTTTTCTTACTGGTGATCAGTTACAAAGATATTGCGCTTCAGATATTTCTTACAGTAGCCAAGCCGCTTATAACTGTTACTTAACACCTAATGGCGTGACTGAACAAAGCAGACGACAGCGTCAGGCATAACGTCACCGCTGGCCTGCATTGCTGACAATACCAAACAAAATTCTTTTTATATCCACAAAATGGCCATACAAATAAACAAACTAATATTGCACGCATCACCCGCTTAATATAGCCCGGAAAACACTTCAATAATGCTAATTTAACTAATCGTATTATTGCAGTTATTGGACCGTTGCGTAAAATGACCGACCACAAACGTTTACAAAGTCAAGTCAAACTAATATCTGAGCTCATCTCATAGTTAACCGAGTTCTAGCCAATTTTTGGCAAAAATTTTACAAATTTCGTTGGCAAGGCAACAAAAGTCAGCCATGGTAAACTTACTAAAATTATTTATTTGCTCCACCCTAAAAACCCCTTGTTAGATGCAAGAATCTCGGAGATATCTCGTACATATGTCGAGTTGTATCCCATTTTATTTCAAATTTCGTTCCCATTGCAACGAGGGTCAATCGGGGTAAAATTCGATTGGCAGCATTCTCTGGCCCACCCCCGACCCCTCATATAGACGCAAAAATCTCGCAGATATCTCTCACAAAAGGCGAGTTATAGCCAATTTTATTTCAAATTTCGTTGTTATGGCGACGGGGGTCGATCGGGGAAAATGCGATTGGCAGCATTCAATGTCCCATTCCCGATAATCCCCCTATAGACGCAAAAATCTCGCAGATATCTCTTACACAAGCCAAGCTATAGCCCATTTTGTCCCAAATTTCGTTGCCATGGCAACCAAGGAGAGTCCGGGGTAAAATTAAATGACACCATTAGATTGGCCGTCCCCAAAAACCATACCACAGAACCAAAAATTACGACTTTATCTTATACACAGCTAAAGTTATAAGTATATGACCGTTTTAAGAATAATGTTTAATTTTCCCTATAGGCTCCATTGTATTTTTTTGGATTTTTTTGAATAAATACGTTAACTATCAATTTCACATTTTTTAACCCACAAAAGGCACATTCTTGCGCGAGACCGCGTCGTTTGAACCATCGCACGCAAAAATCCGCCGAAGGGTCTGACCTGTAGGTGAGTTTCTGAAAAAAGTATATGTACAGCAAAAAAAAATTTGCGTATAATTCACCTATTTGCCGAGAAGCCCCCTTGTGCAGATTTACATGAAATTTTGCGTGAGGAGTCACCTAGTTGACGTAATCAACCGTGCCAAATTTTATCTCAATCAAATCAGGAGTTTTGATTCTGTGGAGGGTCGAATTTTTGGCTTTCCCACAGGAAAGAGAAGTCGCCGTTAACACATGGCTTGAACTACCGTTCAGCCTATGATAACTTATAGTTATAGTCTTATAGTTTTCTGGAAAATGTTGCGGAGCGATAGATATGACGACTGCATGCGCACAATACTTTCGTCAGTGTGATTCAGCAGCTGTCATGTTGGTACATAAAACACTGAGACGTCGAATTCAAGGTTAGAATTTTGCAGGTTTGATGTCAGTGTTACTTCGTTAACGGGACTGAAGCTTCAGGAGGCAATCCGGAAAGTTGAAAAACAGATCTGCATAGAAAACGGCGATTCATCGTGCGGCCTGCTCTCGGATCGAGAACGGCTAGAAAAGGGAGAGGAAGATGTCATGGTCGGAAAAAATGCAATATGATGAGTATAATAATCAATGAAATAGGTCTATATAGCGTCTGATTAAACTGTTTGCACCTTGCACTCAACTCTGCCACCAGGCAGCGTCATCTGGTAACGGCAAGTTGTAGACAGGCTTAGTCTACAGTTTCCGTCTTTATTAGCCTACATGATCGTACTGGTTCTGCTTGACTTTACAGCTCAGTCTGCGGTAGTATATAACGGTCAATAACACCACCGGCGCGGTCAAACGAACGACAGTGTAGGAGTATACTGGTGTACACTGTGCATAAATAAGCTCACTTCCGGTTTACCATCATACACGGTGTTTCATAAAAAGGTACCCCTTTTATTTTTTTCATAATTCACTCAAATGATGATCAGTTTATACAAATTTTTTATCAGTTGTAGCTGAAGAAATACTAATTCAAAATATTTAAATTAAATATAGCAGTTGATTAAATATTCTTTGCTAGTCCTGACGTAATGCTGACCTCATAATGTGTCGTGAGTACAAGCTTGCTTGTCTCAACTAGTGCTTTCAGTTGCTACCCTGCTTTGATGGTGAACTTAATCTGGTTCGCTAATGAAAAATGCTTATTGTGCCAGAACTGAGCAACATGTGGATATGAAATCAGGCGTCTTGCGACCCAAAAACGCAGCCATTTTGCAAGCTCAGTGTACTAGTGCATTGTCTTGCTCGAACATGGGATAGTCCAGCTATCCCCGCAGACACGTAAATGCGATCGCTTTGCAAACTTTTGTGGCTGCAACTGTAAAACTGCAAAAAATTTGTCATCAACGAATCAGATTTTTCACCACCGGAGCAGAGTAGCAACTGACAGCACCAGTTGAGACTAGCAAGCTTGTACCCGTGACATATTATGACGTCAGCATTACGTCACGCCTAGCAATGAATATTTAATCAAGTGCCATATTTAGTTTAAATATTTTGAATTAGTATTATTTCAGCTACAACTGATAAAAGTTTCGTGTAAATTGATCGTCATTTGAGTGAATTATGAAAGAAAGAAAAAGGGGCCTCTTTTATGAGACACCGTGTAGACGGAGATGAAACAGTAGAATGGGGTGCTGATCATCTTACCGCAATAAACTCTGCTCCTAAAAGTCGTCAACTATAGAGTTTAATTTTACTCGTATTTGGGCTTAAGTATTACCGAAACTTGAAATTGCGTCATGTATTTAGCAATATGTATAAAACGAATCTTGCAATTTTTAAAGATAACATATTAATGCAAAAAACGCTCAAAAGACAACAATACACAAACATAATTAAATAAAAAATGAATCATCATTAATAGTACAAGTGAACCAAAGCTTTCAAGTGTTCAATAAGAAGTAAGTCACAAAGTATTTTTAGATATTAAAAATATTACCTTAAAAGTATGCCAGCAGAAAATCTTACAGTAAGCCTACTTAGCAAACGACAAAAAACATACTAGACTGCCTTTTGGACTTCTCCATTTTTCTCAATTTATTGCTTGGATTACAATTAAACTGCACTTTGTCCGCAGTGCATGTTTTATCACTGAATCTATATATAAAATTAATTTTGAGTAAGACAGAAATTATAGAGCGGTTGACCACTGGACATAGGCCTATAAAAGACCGGATGAGTGTTCTGCATCTAGGCGACACTCAGTCTGATCGAGAAAAGCGTCTTGTGGAGTAATCGATAATGCACCAGAAGCGCGTACACTGCTTGGGTACATGTACGTCTGGCAGACAGACAGACACCTCGTCTGTCTGGTCTGTACTGAAACTACTCGACGTGCAGTCCATATATACAGACTCTGTCAGTTCTCTGCATGCAGCGTACCGCATACAGCAGAGCGGACGATGGCAATCACATCACGCAATCAATTTCTGTCCTCCTCCCGCCACGCTCAGCTACACTAGCCCCCAGTCGTCAGTCTGACTATCGATCCAGAACCACACCGAGTAGGTCTGTGAGTCTCTGAGTCCTATACGCACAGAAGTCGCTCGCTGTCGTCTTGTCGCCGTGGGGGCGTTCCGCCTGCTGGTGCCGCTACAGCGACTGTTTCTCGCGCGCCTGCCGCACGAGCTACAAATTGGAGCACTGTAACTGCAGCGTCGCCATGTCGCAACGGTCTGACGCCTTTCTGCGATTCCTCCTCAGGACAACTTGAGGCGGCGTTTAGAAAACGGGGTTTTGACGGCAGATGACACGGAAAAAAAGTAAAGTCCTTGCGAAGCCATAAAGAAGAGGCCCATGTGCGGCACTGATCTCCGTTTCCGCAGCCCTCAGCCAGGCCCAAGTTTGCACTGCGACACCAAGCATACGGAACTAGTGCATCACGCGTTTATATTTATGCGGTGTAAGCAGGCAATGTTGTTTTGAATATTGTAACGTTCGATGTAAATACTCAGTTACTACAGGAGCCCAGGGTGAAAGACTAGAAGCCCCATTTATTTCCTCAGCACCCAAACACGTAATAATCTTGACTCGGCCCTCATAATAGGCCACGCAATTTTGATTATTACTGAACAACAACGGACGAAAATTAACTGTTTAAACTGAATCCCAAAGTATTTAGTAAACATAGCAAGGACAACGGACAAACTGAACGAAGAAACTCGCTAAAATTCGAGCCGCAACTACCATTTTATCATGCACCCACATAGTGACACCCACGCGACTGGCATAGCGCCGGACACGATGAGAAGTAGGCTAACTGTTCGTGATATACTCGTCAATGGGGACACTGCCTACTACACTACAGTCACGGTGTCACGTAAACACTGCCCTCAATTAGATTCGGAAGCAAGCGACGACAGCGTCTAATTTCTCGCTTCAGCCTAGCGTGACGTCACGCCAGTTACTGTCGGATCTATAGCGACGACGAAGATTGCCGAGATCCATTAGACTATATTTACTAACAGGTGTGCAGCTGACACCATGCTGATGCCAAACGACTCCTTCGTGCAGTGCTGAATTAGTTGACATATAGAATCCATGTTTTGGCTTGTATTGCTAGCTGCAAGCTAAGGCTCTAAAGCCCGAATGCTGAAAATCTTATATGCAGATTGTCTTGGTCTATCTCCAACCTTGTCGACGCAATTTACTTTTAAAAAGTGCGCCGCAGCCGAAAATTGTAAAAAAATAACTCAAAACCTATTTTGGGGTTCGGAGTTGTTCAATGTCATCGATGTCGGTACCCCCGGAAAGCTAGTCAGCAATGATTGTTATAATTAGCAGTAAGTCTGTGCCTATCTGCAACCATTTTCACGCTAAACGAGTCAATAGCAGTAAAATAACTTTTAGGGGGTACACCTTTTGACGACTTCGTTTGATGGGTATCCACTCACAGAGCACAAAATTTTGTCACAAAAAAACTAAAATTTTTGTGGAAGCCCACATTACTGGTTTTGTGATCATAGACATATATGTCAATATGTCAATAAAAATACAACTAAAAAACCTATTAATTAATTAATTAATGCCGTTTTGATAGGGCTGCAGAGTGTGACGGACACACGGACAGACGGACCCACTGACGAACGGACAGACGTCTCTACGATAGCCAAGACGCGCTTAGCTTAGCAGTCGCGCGTAAAACTGCTAAATAAAATAACGAACTTACACTGCGTCTGTTCCTCCGTCCGTCCGTCCGTCCGTCCGTCACTCACTTATAACTCATTGACGACTTAAGAGTATAAAAAAACTTTCGATCCATTACTTAACATAGTAGGTATTCCGACAGAAACAATGCGTGAAAATCACAACAAACCGGCGACGATTCCCTTGAGGCTTTTCATGCCGGGTGTAGACGAAGGAGCACCCGCCATGGCGCTGACGACGTTCGCAGGTCGACTGCAAAATGGACTTACAAAAGTTGTCGGCTGATGGACAGTATTCTTGCTGCACTTTGGTTCCGCCATTGCTGTGACTGCGGTCGAGGCTGCCAGTCGTTAACTCCGCTGTACTGACCTCGTTTTTTCAGCTCTGAGCAAACGATTTCTAACAATTCAGCTAGTTTTATGCCTACATGCAGCAAATTACCCCTTTATGTGCTTCAATTCCGACCGCCGTGATGTCATCCGATGTCGTCGGTCAAGTGGGCTAATTTAAGAGTTGGACACTTGCAGCAGCGTCAGCAGCAGAGCAGCAGCTGCTGCTGCTGCGCTTAGATCTGGCGTTTAGTCTTGACTGTTTCCGCACGCGCTGTAGAAGCTGCACGCACATGACTGTACGAGATAAGTCATAGTATTGAAGATATTTATGTACGTGAGCAAAGCTGAAAAAATTAAAGTATTAAGATGAAGACAGCGCCTGCAGCCATGGCCCTCTAAATTGACTAATCTAGAGAGCTGTGCTGCAGCGCAGTGGAGTAGGCCTATAGACCTATATAATTTTAACAAAGAGCCTAGCTGTCGACTAGAATTGCCTTCAAGGTCATCCAAGGTCAATGATTTTCATCTCATGTGACCGGTCGTAAGGTAAAAGGGGAATATGAACATGCGGGTAATATAAACATGGTTTTTCTATATAGTATTGATAATTATCGCTGTGTGTTTCTTGTGTGTGTTTTGCTGTATGTTTTTATGTGTTTTGTGTGTATATGGGCCAAGTGCCTGAAATAAAACTGATAATGATGATTATTATTATTTAGTCCTTTTGTGTACATTGTATTTATACTTGTGACGCACTGTTGCCGTCGTATTTGATGTGCTGCGGACATAAAAATAAAAATTTTGCGCACAACTTTTTTTATATCAAGGTCAACCTTCTGTGGTCTCGTTTTCGTAATTTTTTTTATCAATTCTACGTTTGCATTAGACGTTGTTAATTTTGCACGACGTCACGAATGGCACTCTATCTTGATTCAAACAGCTTACTAATCTGTCTAGTTACGCCATACAGCAAAAATGGTGGCAATTGTATTATCAGCGTAGCAGCAAATTTGTTTAGTAGGCTACTAGTAGTGTCGGGAATATGAACATGACATTGAAAGTACGGTAGTGGGGTAATATGAACAGTAGGCCTAATATTAACAGTTGCGGGTAATATGGACAGGTCTTGTACATGTAGCTGTGTTTTTGCGATACCAATACGTTTATACAAGGTCTCTAGTTTATCGTGACAAAATTTTGGCCAGTTTTCGGTTGAAAAGGCACATGCATATTTTCCTTACCCCCTTCCCTTCATTCAACCCCGATTTGAAAATGTTCCCCTTGGAGTAGATTGCTGAAATTTTGCGTGCTTGAGTTTAAGGCACATGGCTAATTAATCGCGTAAAAAAGTTTTCTTCTACAACCTGCTCGTTAGCCAGAATACATTCGTTACAGACAGACGGACGAACAGACGGCAGACATACGACAACCATGCCAATAGCTCGACCGTTACTTAAGTACGGTCGGCTAAAAACGGCGACAGAGGGAGAGAAATCTCGCCAATATCGATATAATCTTTTTTTGCAAAATCAAATTAATCCTAAATACGCCACTCAGTGCACTTTTGTATAGGCGTCTCCAAGGAGGGGTGTGGGGGCAGAACGGGGTAGCTGCATGCCCGCCCTCGTCGTTTGCATTATGCATTTGCTATTGCTCTCCAGTTGTCCCCAGGAAAGATCTTGGTTGCGCTGAAGTGCCCTTTGGTTACGATAGCTACAGGTGCCAGCGTGTGATAACAATTTCTATTTTGCAAACAGTCACTGGCGGATTTTGAAATAGGGAATGCAACCCGGGTACCCGAAAACCCGAGTAAACCCGGCCGTTTTCAAACCCGTAAACCCGGGTTTGAGAGCGGGCAAAACCCGGGTTTACGGGTTTAATTTTGGGTGTCAGTCATTAAGCATATGCAGTATAAAATTGCTAACAACAGCTTTAACATGTACTTTTTTCAGCCGACTGTTAGGCTGCTGGTGAGCTTAATTAAAGGCTTGGCCCTTTGGTACGACTTGTCGTCTGTCGTCTGTCTGTTTATAACGGATGTATTGTGGCTAACCGGTAAATAGAGAAAAGTTTTTACGTGAATAATTAGCTTTGTCAAAAATAACCTAGGCATGCAAAATGTGGGCGATGCAGTGTAGGGAAGCAGTTTCAAATGTGGAGTTAAATTGAAAGCGTAAGAAGAGTGTGCGATTTTCAACGAAAAACTGGCCGTAGGGGCCTATCAGATTTTCTTTCCAAGGTTCCAACATATATATATATATATATATATATATATA
>Ga0209367_1007677_pt1 | contig 14836 bp, 5 predicted proteins | sample WorMetLIZISLAND2_FD_187412 | JGI IMG/M metagenome (GOLD analysis project Ga0209367, IMG submission 187412) | Marine gutless worms symbiont microbial communities from Max Planck institute for Marine Microbiology, Germany - Olavius geniculatus... ... | reverse complement strand
CTCTAGACTGCAACCCTGGTCTCGGACCGTAGTAATATTAGTCTACAGAACTGGTTGGGAGCAGTGGTAAAAAGTGAGGCAGCTAGGAGCTGATCCACTGCAGTGATTTCGACCCCCTGCTAAAATTACAGCCTACCCTGCCCAATGTTGGGCGGTTTTGGGCCTGTTTTGCTCCATTGTACATGAATTTAGATTTTACATCATTCGTGTAGAGAAACGGCTAGTTTTAGTAATAATAATAATAATAATAATAATAATAAATTAATAATACTTGTATTTGCAGAGAGCCATACGCGAAGCTAGTAGCTACAGACAGTGTTTAACAAAAGTTAATACGTGTTTGTGCTTATTTTTTAAAATTTTAACTGACCCGGACCCCTCTGGGGAAGCTCACGACGCTCCTCCAGCTCCCCTAATCGGCTGGGGAGGGGGAAACCCTCTCCCCATTCCCCACCCCCCTCGACGCTTACGGCGTCTCGGTCTCGTAGCCCCTGCTAATTGGGGGGGGAGTGTCTCCATCCTTCAGACGGGATGGAAGGCCCTGTTAGTAACCAATGGAAAATGTGGCCCTATCTGTCACCGTTTATAATATAGGCCTATACAACGACTTATCGCTTGAAAAACGCACATTTTTCCTGCCTCACCTTTCTCAACCCCAAATTTAAAAATGTTTTTGGCACTCAAATTTTGCAAGCGAAGAGCCATGACACCGGGCTAATCATTTAATTCTAATCGTATAATAAGTTTTCAGGTGAGGCCTACCGTTTAGCCGCAATACATTACAAACAGACGACGACAGACGAAACATCGTGCCAAAGACTCGACTTCATTAACGGTCGGCCAAAAACGGATCGACCGAAAAAGCGTCTTACCTTAAAGCACGTTTAAGATATCAATTTTCTGCCGCTAATGTTTGCATGGATTTTTTTATTAGAAAAAAAACTAGGCTTGCTTCTAAATTGTACGCCGTTCATTTTTATTTTGAGCCGTTGTGAGAAAATCACACATTTCCCAACCACAAATCAGCTAACGAAAATACCTACGTTTTTCACAGACATATCTATACGACTTGTTTTTCTGCAGAAGACGCTGACGTTTATATACGTGTACTGTATGTTACAAATAATTGTTTTACAATGTCATGTTCCCTCATTCTCTCCACATGGAGCGCTTGTATACAATACGTAGGGCGTATAGCAAACCTACCTAGATTATCCTAGGTCAGGGACTGACCGACTACTGGCATAGGCAGGTCGATACGCAAGGCGGACTTTATTGCACCATTAATCAGCATCTTTTATGATGCTTTGCCTGGTCGCGGCTGTCCAGTCTGCCGAGTCGGCTACTGCAGGAGAGGAGCTGACAAATATAACCTGACACTTACACCGCACGGCCTGGCCTTAATCATGGCTGGCGCCCATGGCGAATTATTATATGTGATATTAATCTTATCACATAGGCCTATATGATCTATCTTCGCTGTTGATGTCGGTATATACATCAGGCTGTATATAATACAGGGTGGACCAGAAATGGCACAACGTTTTATACGCCAATAACTTCGTCAAATATCAACCGATTTTCAAAATTCTTTCACTGCTAGAATCGGAAAAAATGTGTAGTAACACTGTCGCTATAAATCCCAGCACACCTCAAGTGTGTCGTTACATTACCTAGTGAAATATCAGTGTCTTATCAGCAACAATTGAAAACAAGACGATATCTGTAACAAAACATTGTAATAAATTAACAACAGGAAACAGCATGTTTATTGTCTCCGTTATTGTCCAAATCAACTGTAACATCTCACAGATTTTACATCAAATGTTCAGTGTGTCCGCCTTGGTGCTGGACGACGCACTGTAGCCGGCGACGGCACTGACCAATGGCGCGATTAACCAAACGCTGCGACAGTGTGCCCACTCAGTGATGATAGCCTGCTTCAGCTGGGCTGATTGTCGTGAATTGTCGACGTTGATAGACCATCTCTTGAAGAGCTCCAAACAGCATAATCGACCGAATTTAAGTCCAGGCTATTTGGGGACAATTGCTCAGTCTTGATCAGCGTTGATCACGCAATAGGCCAGTGTCGTCACCGGCTTGAGTGCGATGTCTGACATTTCACAAGGTAATGTAGTGACACATATGAGGTGTGGTAGGATCTTTAGTGATATGTTACTTTAAATTTGTTTTCGATACCGACAGCAAAACATTTTTTAACAAAGTTAATATCTGATAACGTTATTGGCATATACAAACATTGTGCTTTTGTGGCCCACTCTGTATATACTGTGCGTTTCAGGCCGCTCGTATTATGTACGGGCGTTAAAACAAGCATATGGGCATTTTTATTATCTGCCGATTCGTATTAATGGACACCGGCAATGTTGAGAGATAGGCTGTAATCGAAGATAAGCTGTGTGGCTATTGGCTAAGAGTTCAGCTGCTAGCATAAGGTTTGGGTCTAATTGCACTGTCAACAGGTAAATTTCGCAACAGCAGCGCACCGAGACGTTAGAAGTAACGAGTCTAATAGATGAAACACAGTTAATCTACTGACAGTATTACAGTTTCAAATCTCTACTCAGATATCTCGCTGAAAATGTAAAGACTTCAGTTGCGCAGTTGGAGAAATAAGCAACATTCCATTAAACTATAACACCTCACATTATATTACATTTGTCATCTTCGTGCTGTTCAACAGCAAACCTATTAGACATCTATTAAGTTTAAAATTTAGAAATTTGCACTATCTTATTGATATTGATGATAATGGTGAATTTAAATTAGCCTGCAGCACTCGGCTGATACAATAGCCATCAACAAATAAAAATCTCCAGAGCTTAAACGTCAAGGAGCCCAGCTGTCGCTACGGTGGGCCGACCGTACCGCCTATAATCGAAGGCCATGCAGCGTCCGACTTCCGATAGCGGAAAGAAAGCGATTTCTCAAAGTGACTACAGTCTCATACACGCCTTGTGACTCTGCTATATCAAACGCTACACTGAACGCTAGAATTTGGCGCACGTGTGTGTTAGCTGCAGACAGCAACTTTGCATTCAAAATTGCGGTCAAACCGCCGCAGATAAAGACATGGTTACTATTGACAGTTTATAAAAAAACTCGTCATCGTCCTATCTAACGGTGCCATCGCTGACCCCTTACGACGTACGGTTTAGCCACAATACATGCATTACAGATGACAGACAGACAGACGAGAGACGACGTATCGCACCTAAAGCTCGATCTAACGGTCAGCTAAAAAGCAAACACAGCAATGACTATATACTTCGGATCTTAAAATAAAGTAAAGCTCTGACATGAACCATTGTCGTCATTTCTTTATGCGGCCGTCCAATAGGCCGCATTACGGAACTTGCCCGTCCGTTTGTCCGTCCGTCCCTTAGCGGCTTTCAGCTCGAAAACGCGAAAACGTAGAAAAGCCATAATTGGTCTGAACGTTTCCATGTGCAGAAGTAACCGGTGTGTGTACCAATTTTCATTTCTAGAGGTCGACAATGAAGCACAAGCCTACCGGATCTCAAAAACCTGCAAAAAATGACGCATATCTCGCCTAAACAGCTGTAAAAATAAGTACTTCCTGTATGTACATACAGGCGGACAGCCACATAATATGTCTGCAGTGGGCCGGCATAATTATGTTTCAAGTTATGCCAGCTTGAGCAAGAGCAGAGCATGCGCGGAAGTGGCAATAGGCCGGTGAATGTTGGACGCCGATGGATACATGTCGGCTGTTCTGTCGATCAAGGCTACGACTTTAACGACTGTTTGTGCCGCCGCTGAGCTTGCCTAAGCACCTGAGGCGTGTGTTGGTGCTGAGTGGCTTGACGCAATGGCTCTTTGCATGGCCAGCTATTTGCATCAACTGCGGGCGCTGCCAACATTAATGACACCACACGAATAGCTGCTTAACCGCAGCAAGGTACATTGTGTTCACCGGCAATGCACTAGGCATCACATCCCGTGCTGGCGTAACGGCTAGAACGTCGCACTTGCGATCAAGAGATCGTGGGTTTGATTTCCCGCTCGGGATTGCTAACTAGTTTGCGGACAGCTGTCTGCGGACAGGTCGAAAGCATCACGATATATAATCAAGACCTTAGCCTTCCATTCTTCTGGGGGTAATTAAGTTGTGTAGAGTGCCGGCCTGTTTGGCTGGAGTTAAAGCGGGGTGCATATATACCTGTGTCGGATGACGGGCAACACTGTGATATTATTCTTATACGGCAGGTGACGTTTTGTAGCTTTGCGATAAATTTTCCATCAAGACATACTTTTTTTTACTATCAACACAACTTATCAACACAATCAAGTGTATAGACGAAAATTTAAAGTGTGCGAGGTGAGTGTAAAACGAACTAATACAGGACAGTGGTTACCGGGTAAACCGACACTTAGTTCACGGTTGGCGGCGGTCGGTGGTGTAAGCATATGCTGTCGTTGTATGATCACGTTTAAATGCACTCGTGGAGTTACCAACTCTCTATACTACTGCAGACATAAGCCTATAGTGTTAGAGATGGGCTGTACGAATGCGATCGTAAATTAATGAATAGCTAATTTCAATTTTCAGACAATAATGACAGTTTAGTTTATGTCTTTTATAATAAAAAGAGAATTTAAAACAGTAACTTCAGTGCTAACGGCTGTTAAAAATAGGGAAACTTCCTTCACTCTTAAACGTCAACGTTAACGCCTCCGTTCGCAGTAGAAAAAAAACACGCACAAAATTTAATGTTGCACGATTTTATCTGTTACCCTGCGAACTTCGTGATGCAAATATGTCACTTTTGCACGATATTTTACTACGTACAGTACATAAACTTATCGTTACATTTCAAACTGTTTGGCAGATGTGAAGTCTTGACTTTTTCACATTTCAGCCACCTTGACAGTAAACTTTTTTACTTTCAAAATTCAACTAGATTATTTGTGTTTTAACCAACATTATCGACCAAAGTTTGGCAAAGTTTTTTTATCAACTGACTTTCGAGATATAATGCAAATAAACTTCGAGTGACTAAAGGTGCATTCTCACTGCGCGCGTTAACGCGTATTGCATATTCATGAGCCAACCAATCAAAATGTCCAAGAAATTTGGATCGGGCACTTTGATTGATTGGCTCATGAATATGCAATACGCGTTAACGCGTGCAGTTAGAACGCACTTTAAAAGACTACCGCGCCAACGTGCGACCAAAAAACATACAGCATCTGTCGATAGCAGTCGAAAACCAAGGCGTGAGAACGTGAACTTGTTAGTTTAAAGGTCTGGCGTGACGAGTTAATGCAAAATGTAAACAAAATTTAACGAAACGTACTTAATTACTGGTAAGTTTTGATTACTTACTTACTTTCTTAATTGCCAAATGGAAGCAGTGCTCAGCGGACGCAGCAGCTGCAGCAGCAGCAGCAGAGGCAGCAAGCAACAATAAGCAATAAGCTAGTCGCTCATTCAGTCAGTAAGTGCACTGCACGATCGGCAGAGAGTGTCGGCGACTTACTTCTGCTATTCACAGCGCGTCTTAAAGCCGCAACCATGTCTGATTTCTGGGTTCGCAAGATGAAGACGTACTTTCAGCGCATCGACTTCGACAAAGACGGCGCCATCACCCAGAAGGACTTCGAGGGAATGGCCGAGCGCTTCGTCAAACGAGAAAAACTCGACGACGCCAAAGGAAAAGAACTGAAGTCGAAACTTCTTCAGGCAAGTGCAACCCTATTAAGTTATATCATTCGAGTGTGTCATTGTTTTAATTTGGCTTGTGTTTTTATAGTGTTTAGTGCTTGTGTTATATGGGCCAAGCTGCCTAAGTTAAATAAATAAATAATGAATAAATATTATTGTGCGTAAGCGGTCGCTGATAAACAGTTGCATCGTGGCATAGGGATCTTAGATCGTCTAAAAATGTTTTTCTTGGGATTTTTTAAATCGCAAAATTTGATGTTGGAAGCTTAGAACAATAAGCGCACTAAATTGTGCTTATTTTCCGACAGTTGGAGAAATGTTTCATTATGCACATATGTGATTTAAAAGCAAAAGTAAAACTTTGAGCATTTGTATCTCCTTTGTTGAAAATGTGCAACTAGGTCGAAGAACTGCAACTTTACGCTTTTAATCTTTATAACATACACTGCGTCTCAAAAAACGTTCCACTTTGTGATTGTCTATATCTTCGTAAAATACTGACCGATCATTTGTCGGGATTTTGGTCTGATGTGTCTTTCAACTTCCAACACGCTTGTTGCCTAGTATTGTTAGTTTTTTCTTGCATTTGTATTTTACAAGGTAGTGTAGCGACGCAGTCACGGTGTGGTGAGATATTCAATAACCATTTTATTGCAAATTGTCCAAAGATTGTGCTAGTAATCGGTTAATATTCGTCAAAGATATGGACAGTTACAAAGTAGGACGTTATTTGAGACACAGTGTATAATGCCGCTGTTGAAAAATACAGTGTTATTAATGATAATTATGTAGCAGACAGACGTTCAATTTACCTTCGCTGAAAGAAAGTCACGTTTGAATGAATTTTGGCAGTTGTATAGACAGGGGACTAGTGGGGTTGAAGTCTTTTGCCGAAGAACCAAAGGGGCCCATAATTCTCATCTGGGAATTATGTCATTAATATGCTCTTACAATTTGACGTTTCAAAAAATATGATAAGCCTACGAAAATTTTATCATACGCGCTAATAAGTAGCTGCTAGCCAAAATAAAACTGACAACATGAGATATTTTAGAATGTGACCCCCTCGTGCATTATCTCAATAGGCCGACAGGCTAGTGAGAACCTCAAGAAGAACCTGGTAGATTAGATGCGCCGACCCGGAAAACCCCGACTTAGAACCAAAAAGGGCGTGAATCGGACTCAGATAGGCCGATGGCCACTTGAAATTTTCTACGCAGCAGTCGTCTGTCGGTTGTGAGCCACCAGTAATCACTATACTGATTATTGATGTGGTGCTCTTCTCACCTTTACAGAAACGTCGCTCGCGAAAAGTAACCAGCGAGCGAAATGCCTGAAAAAGCCGATGTACTTTAAAACTCCAAAACAGTCACGTAGGCCTAATCTACGAACGCACTACGGAGGTGTATGTGACTATAAACCGTGACAGGGTTATGGCTTGCCGACCAGATTAGAAACGTCGGTGTAACTTTAGCTTAATGGCCGGTGGTTAACGGCATTTCATTTGCCTGCAATCACTGGCAAATGCCTCGCTAGCTTTGTTGTTAATTATGTCATTTTGCAGTACCACAGAACCAAACGTATCCGTTTGTATTTGCCTGAAACGTTAAAAAGTTGAATAAGCGTCACTTGTCATATGGGATCACAGAGGGTTATACTTGTCACCTGAAACATGTGAGCGCACCTCGCCTTAAACGCAGCCAGGCAAACCTCTACTCCATTTTCCTACGATACCCCGGAGGGATGAAAGGCTGAGTTGACCTTGGTGATTGGTTACACACCAAGATGGTTTACATGTTTGCAGACAGTCAGCCTTGCAAGTAGTAACCGCGTTCAGGAGTCAAACCCACGACCTTTTCATCGCAAGTCCGACGTCCTGCCGTTACGGCCCTGTAGTTCTTACAATAGCGTTATGGTTGCATGATGTAAATTAATGTTATGAGCTCAAAAGCACTTGTCTCTCTTTCTCAAAAAAAAACAAAGACACATTTTTCGTAAGATTTTGATTTTGAACTGTTTCGTCGTAATTAAAGGAAGTTGCATGCGCGCTTTCGCTTTGGGTCTAACCACAGTATAACACTATCTCATAACTTTTCCATGACTAAACACATTGATACCGTCATGGCGGGCTGTGCACATAGACTTACTTTTTACGGTCTTCGAACCCCATGACTTTATGGTATGCCTGAGGACTGTCCGCAGTTAGTCTTCCGATTTTTCCCTCGTGCAAAACTGCTCCGCTTGCTGGGGCTTTGCTAATGCTTGCGATAGCAATGGACTGGAGGCTTTTTAGACGAGTTGGCAAATTAGGTTATTATAGACCCCTAAGCCGCCGCCATAACCACCGTCGCCGAAAATTTTTTTCGGTTAGCCACCGCCGCCGCCGAAAAAGTTTATGGCTAAGCCGGCTTAGCCGATATAAGATTTTACGCCTAACCGCCGGAAAAAATTCGGCTAACCGAGTTTTGTCAAACTGACCTAACGCGGTATAGTCGTTCAATTGCCTCCGTGCATTGCAGACCAAAACGTCGTTTGATGTTTGTCAGAGCACTATCTGAGTTCACGTATTCCCAAATGGCAAACGAATAGACAAATAGAAGTAGACACATTATTTTTGCCGTGCTTGCCAAGGGCGTCCACCTGAAAGCCACACGTGTTTTGGCTCACTTCAGGCATGGCGCAAGGTCATTCGGTTTTTCAGCGGACGTGCGGACCTATGACAAACGTCTAAAAACACTGGCCTACGTGACGAGAGTCTGATCATGTTATCGTTGACAGATAACTTTAAGTTCAGTTGTTGTCTGACGATCATGCCAGAGCCGTTTGGTACATAATCATTTATTTAAAATTGGTAGACTACTATATTATGTAAGCCTAACTCAGACGCATTTGATTTGATCTGATGTTCTTTGTTAACGTATTGCATCGAGGTTCGTTGTAAACACGCCCCGTGCACAATCATGCACCTTGTAGATCACCATTTCACTCTGACGCCCTGTTACAAAAACACACGTCTCAATCAAATGAGCGTCTTAGTAATAGCGCATAAAAACCAGACCTTGACCTGCGTAGTGTGATACCTGATTATTAAATAATTGAAAAATTGAATCGAGTGTTGGTCATGAAAACTTTGAGTTTGTTACAACGGACTATATGACGACGTAGTGCCTATAGCTGAGTTCCATAATAAACCTGTGCTCCTGTAGCAGAATCGCGTATTTATCTATGCGCGTAATGCTGCTACTTCTCGACCTACAAACAGCGGACATTTCTTTAGTCTTGCAATTCTTATAATTTAGTTAACTTAATTTTATGTCACGTGACCTGAAGGACATATCTCTTCGACGATTAACTGCACAGCGGAAGCTCTCTATCGCGTTTTTGTTATTAGCCAAATTGTATCGGACCTTGATGCAGAAAAGGGATAAACAAGGAAAGTGCAAAATTTACAGTGTGAGCTACTCGTAAGCTTGTAGTACCAGTATAGTTATAAAGGTTAAAAAAGGTTAAAGGTACTGTATAGCTTTTTATAGAAAACCCATCACAGAGTTACGGAGCGTCACGAGCCGTATGGGATCACACAGTGTTACCTGCCAACCGACAGGTGAACGCGCCCCGCCGTAACCCTAGCAAGATAGGTTGGTACTCGATCTACCTACCCCAGACGGACGGAAAGCTGAGTTGACTTAGGTGGCTGGTTACACACCGAGATGGTTTATCTGTCCGCAGACAGTCACCCATCCAAGTACTAACCGGACCCGACGTAGGTGAATTTCGTTGATCGGACACAACGCGTTACCAATACGCCACGCCACCAACCTTAAAGTCAACTAATGGCTAACTAACCTACAAGTTGTGACAACGATGTGTGTGTGGAATTGGAGATATTAGAGATTATGAGTTGGTGTTTCGTTTACCTCTATAGAGTCTTCGCGGTGGCATTAAATTTGAACATACGTGTGTATCTGCATTATATCCCAAAGCTTACCTTACCTTCCTTCCGGGGTGGGCAGGCTCTTACACCTGCCCAGCGCTGAGGCCGTATCCCAAAGCTATTAATTATAAATCGTTTTTGTTCATACAATTAACAATGAATAAATTATTTCCTGCACAGTTAATTAGGCCTATATACCGCTTAATTAGCTATTCGCAGACTATTCATTTGAGTTAAGATCATCGGATGATCTTAAGCGGCCACAAAACACACATTTTTTGAAACTCATCAGAAAATTGTGAATATAAGTAAATCACTAGGCTATTGGATGAATTTTGTGGGCTCTAAATTTACCTTGAAAATACAAATGTTTTGCGCTCGAGCTCCGGACCTTGATGCGGGGGAGCTTTTAGAGTAGGTCTATGTAGCTGCATTTGAGTGGTCGCACTCGCTTATGTGATGTGTTTCTTACCAGTTTAAAACATTATCTTAAAACTTGCTTTTAGGCACCAACCTATAGTTGTGCACTATATAAATTTTTTACGTATTTTTAATTAAAAAAACGGAAAATAAAGAAAAGGAAGAGAAGGAAAAATAAAAAAAGAAAATGCAGAAGGAAAAAAGCTTCCCTGCGTCGGCCTGCCCCTTTTCAAGCAAAATCCTCTACAAAATCATTTGCTTTATTTGCTGCATGATTTTTAGGGACAATAAAAAATCACGGAAACACGGAAATCGCGGAAGCCGTGATTTTCGTAAAATGCCGTGTTTTTTAGCCAAAATGCAGTGATTTTACCCTTTGTTACTTTTTTAAAAATAATTTTTCGTTTTTAATCAACATAAATGCTGCGATTTTAACACAAAAATATTTACTTTTGCTACTGCTACCGAAGTCCGTATTTTTTGTTATTTACTGGCTCAATATGTGACGTCGTCGTAGAAAGTTGTATTTTAATGCTCCGCAGCGACAAAATTTTACAAATGAAAACTTTGCACTTTTCGTAATAATGATCGTCAATACTACTAGATGTTGCGTTTTATGGAATTTATATTGGTTTTTAGGCCCGCAATTTTATGGCGTGATTTTGCCGTGACTTTTACCATTTTCAAAAAGTTTGCCGTGTTTTTTGCTATTTTTTTGCGATTTTCTGCTGTCTTTATTTTTCTTGCTACGCCACTGCTTGCAGGACTAAAGCCGGATTTCCATCCATTGCAATGTGCGCAACGGACGCAGCTGCTGACACAACGGCCAAAACGATAGAAGCGGTGCGTATTGTTGCGTTGCGTGCGTTGCGTTTGATGAGAACCACCGGACGCAACGCAGCTCACGAAATTCCACGGTCAGTGCGTGATCGCATGAGCTGGCTGGACGCTGGCAACACGCGCCATGCGGCATCACGTACGGATGCGCCTTATCACTCAACTTGCTGACGTACCTAGCAGGCTGCTGGGCAATAATTTAAGCACTCACGCAAACGTTACACTACGCACGGTCCGTGGATGATGTCTCTGGCTGCGTAGAGGCGTAAGCAATAATTCCTTCCATGCAGCTCAGCTGATGACAGACTCGGGGGAGACGCTCCCGGCACCGGCTTGCTTCAGACACACGGCTGATGAATTAGTAACTTGCCGGTGTACACCGGCAAACGCCGCTAAGGACTTGGTAGTTCTAGCAACGAATAAATATTTTGTATAATTATGTGGGTCGATATGTTAATGCATTGTCGAGAATGAGCGCATGCTAAACGAACTTTACTCATTTCGCGATTGTCTGAAGTTCCTAACGTTTTTTTTCTTTTAGTTTTGTTTAGTTTTTAGGTTCGACAATACATAGTACTAAGCGCGTTTTAGAGGTGTCCGTCCGTTTGTCTGTCTGTCTGTCTGTCCTTTGTCCGTCACACTGCACGATTACTATCAAAACGGTGCAATCCCGAAACGTCGGCTGCCACAACGACTCTAGTGTTTTTTTGTGACATAATTTCATGCCGCTGGGTTCCCCTCGAACAAGAGCGTTAGCCTAAACGTAAAAACGGCTGCAGACTTGCTGCTTATTATAACAAGCACTGCTCACGAGCTTTCCGGGGGTACCAACATCAATGACTTTGAAAGACTTTCAACTTTCAAAATAGTGTGTTTTGTGACTTTTTTTGCGGTTTATACGGTTTTAGGTTGCGTTGCATATTTCAAAAGTGAATTGCGCCGAAATGGCTGGAGACCTACTAAGACAACTTGCACGTGAAATTTTCAGCATTAAACGTGTATTTTATCAATTTAAATTTTGGCCTTCTGTGTTTAATGAATCCTCCATATGCTGGCGTCAAATTTAGATACGATTTTAAAATGCGCAATTTTTGCTACTATGCATTAATTTAACGTGAAAACCGTTGCAGATAGACACAAACGGGGGTTACCTACAGTGATGACCTTGAACGACTTTAAAATCTACGAAGCGGGTTATTATTGATTTTTTCGCGATGCTAGGCTACGACGCATATTTCAACAGTGAATTGTGACAAAATTGCTAGAAATAAACTAGGTTAATATGAATATAAAATTTATAACATTTTGGGTAAATTTTAGCAGTTCACATTTTTTCTCATATGTCTAAGTAGTCCTCCGTACGGAAACATCAAATTTGGGTACCGTTGTTAAACGCACTATTATTATCATTTTATTTCACGTTGTACACTGATTTTTCAGGTGCCAGCAATGATTCTGTCGCGCGTTACGTAAACATTTCTCAAATTTCTTGTAGCTAGTTTGTTCGCTGTATTGCAAACATGCTTTGGTCGCAGACATTGCGTTGTTAAGTGACCATTTAGCTTGACACGTTTGTCAGTATAGCAGTAATACGTATTGTACAGCGGGTTGTTAATTTTTAACGCCACAAAGTGACACAGCCGTAAGCTTACACTGCGGCACCGGCCGGGAGGCCGCTACCAGGGAAGCAAAAATTACCACGTTCAAGTACGTTTACAAAACTGCAAAAGAAGCGAGCTGCGAAACGGACGTGGACTGCAGTCGGCAAACATAGCACTTGCTCGAAGAGTCACAAATGTAATTATTCCAAGGCCCGGGAAAAATTATTCTGCACCTCGGTATAATACTAGGCTATAGCCTATTAAACATTTGTCTGGTGAATGGCGCGTGTGAGCAAATAGAGTAGGTCTAACCGCTGTCTACTTTCGAAAGCTATACTTTTTCCAAATTATGCAAAACGAGATTTGCTCTACGAAAAGGTGTAGGTGATTTGCTGTTATTTTTCCTGGCGGAACTGTTCCTACGCGATTTCTGTTGAGACTGGATATGCACATAACCATTTGGCCGGAGCTTCGACGCTGTACGCATACTGCTCAGTAGATGGAGACTGTCGTGTCATATCTGGCCCCGCAGAATTGGCAGTCCTATTAACAGTGACATTGTTTCTAGGCTCCTAGCGCTATATCAGATTGATTTTAGATTAGATTAAAATAGTCACATGATCGCACAGCTTGAAGGCCTCATGAAAAAACACGGAATATTCTCTTTGACTAACAACTCAAAGCGAGAAAGACGATGCAAGAAATCTTGAGACACAATGTCATTGAGCGTGTAACTGCCACGGAAGCCGAGCATACAGTGTCATCATGTTCTTTGCCTTCTTTTGCTATACATGACCGCAGGTCCACTCAATCTGTCCATTTTTCTGTGGGTAACATAGGCGGATCCAGAAGTTGAAGTTGGGTGGCAAGGTCGAGCGCCAAAGGCGCGAGCCAAGTCGAGGCGCGAAAGGCGCCAAGGGAATTGGGTGTGGGGAGGGGTAAATGTCTGGGAAGAGGGCGATGCCTCTTCCCCCAGAAATTTTTTTAGATCTTAAAATCAAAAAGGCGTGTTTTCGTGGACTCTTGTGCTAAATTTCCTTTTTTCTATGACCTTAACAGTTTAGAAATACAGCAGAAATACAAAGACTGCCATGGAGATTGACTTGCATGCGATAAAAAGCGTCTATTTTTCTAAGTCCTTGAAGCAATTCCCCCAAACTCAAGGTGAAGCGTTGCAGGCGTCGACGGGGAGGGGAATGGGGAGAGAGTATGCCTCTCCCCAGCCGACTAGGGACTCTGGGGGAGCGTCATGAGCTCCCCCAGCGAGGTCCGGGGCGGAGCCCCGGCGAAAAACGAATTTGGTGCATTCTAAGCGTCACAGAACCCTTCTGGTTGTAAGATATCGTAAATATATGAAAAATGCAAAATAATAATACTAATATTCAACTTTTCCTAATTTTCAAAAAAAAATTTTTATGTTTTTTTGTAGCGTTTGCTTTAATTAGGTTTATGTAATTTAGAGTAGACTCCCCTGTCGTTATTTATTGTTTATTGTTACTTACTCTTACGTAGGCATAGCCAGAAATTGGAGTCACAAAAGGCGAACTAGCCCCCAAGGGCCAAAAATTGAGACCGAAAGCCGAAAACAAAGGTGGAATTCTTGCGGAAAAGCCTGTGGCCAGGCGCAGCCCGGAAGCAAACGGTTTTTTGGGCATGAAAACCCCCTAAAATGCATACATTGAGTAAAAATTTTATTAGTTTTACTGCAGAACTTTATAATCCACTGCATATGCAAAGCAAAAAGACGACTTTGGCAACTTGGGGGCATGACCCCTTTGCCCCCTCCCCCCAAAAAAACTGCCTATGGCGGGTAATCGCAATGTAGTCGACGTGAACACACTAATAAGTTATATTAAATTTATCTGATTACAATTTTCATCAATGCATTTGTTGTCAGCGCTTCGGCAACCACTGCTGTCCTTCTTCCAACGAATGTTCACCAGGTGTCACTACGGGGAGGGGATAGCGAATTCTCTTCAGGCTCTCACCAGCTACGACGTCCAAGAGAACGAACGCTTTACCCTCCCCAGGCAGCAATGCATTTTGGGTACAAAAAAGCCACAAAACCGCTAAAACTTTTAAGGTGTGTTTAAAGTGACAGAAGTGAAATGAACTAAAATGAAACAAAATCAACTGAACTAAACTGAACTCATTTTATTTCGTTTTGTTCCATTCAAGTTTAGTTCTACCGCTTTGTACTCTCCTTTGGGAGGGGAAAATTACTTATACTTTTTTAAGGAAAAAAGTCTTTACGAAAAGAAATTTTCGTAAGGAGTTTCGACTTGTGGCCACTGGTCTTGGTATTTTTACTTGTGGGACGATCGCCCCCAACAC
>Ga0209367_1007672_pt1 | contig 14840 bp, 9 predicted proteins | sample WorMetLIZISLAND2_FD_187412 | JGI IMG/M metagenome (GOLD analysis project Ga0209367, IMG submission 187412) | Marine gutless worms symbiont microbial communities from Max Planck institute for Marine Microbiology, Germany - Olavius geniculatus... ... | reverse complement strand
TTGCATTCGGCGAATTTAGAGGCCATTGGTCTTTTCTGATGAAATCTGGACAGTTGGCCCGCAGTCAGTTTCCTGCGCTGCGCGCTGTGTGTGCTGGTGCGCTGTCCTGCTGGAAGATGAATCCGGCGGGCAGCCGGCGATTGCTTGAAAAGAACGACAAATTAGTGATAATTTATAAATAAAATAAATTACTGTTTGTCAAAGCGTCACTGTGACGTCATCGACAGTAACGTAGTAACCGGTTTTTGAAACTTAAATAGCATTTTTAGCATGAACATTTTTGAATGCCAAAAAATCGGTGGCGGGCATGTTCAAAAGTCTATAATTTCGTCGTTTTTCAACAGAATCATATTTCACTTAGCAGTTAGATGTAGAACGTTTCTGTAAATGAACCTGTAAAATTCCATGTTAAAATTCTAAGCGGTTGCTGAGAAAACGGCAAAAAAACTTTAGGGGGCTACTTTTTTGCCGCACCCTGTAGGCCCAGATGAGGCCAAACAGACTTTCGGTTTATGCGGAAGATCTACACCGCGGGCCATAAAAACGTGCCACTTTACTTTTGTCTATATCTTCGCCAATTATTAACCGATTTTTTTTACATTTTTTATTGTCACATACTGTGGACAATAGTCAATAAAGTTGTTGTTAAATATCCAATCACACTTTGACTGTGTGGCTAGATTACCATGTAAAACATAAATTTTTAAAAATCACCAAAATCACTCTAATACATATGCTAAAATTATATTCTGAAACAATTTTCACTAATTTTTATACAAAAATTATTTTATGTTTAATTTTATGTACATTTCTGATGTTTGTAAACAAAAGCAGATGATATTGTCATAAATAATAATTTTTAATGCACTGAAAATATACCGGTGATGTAATGTGCCATTTAGCAGTGGATACAAGGCTCTGATTAAAAACTTGTATCGGTTCAAAAAATACAGTTTTCGGAGAATAATGACAGAATTTTAAAAAATAAACTGCAACAGGGAAAGCGTGGAAATGTTATTAAGATTGATTTTGGAAACATGCAGAACCCACCAACAGCATGCGACCGGCAGATTAAAACATACACGTACTGAAGAGAACGTGATCACTGTGAATGAAATGGTAGGCTTGCTAAACCACAAAGGCCAGAAACAAACATACCGTTCAATACGCCAGATATTTAAAGAAACGGATGTAACAAAGTGTAACATCGTACAGATCATTCACTGCATTTTTGGTCGGAAGTGTATTTCGTTTATCAATTTGCTTGCTGTTTATTAGTGTTAGTTTTTCTTGCATTTGTATTTCACCATGTAGTGTAGTGACACAGTTAACGTGTGGTGGGATATTCAATAATCACTTTATTGCTAATTGTCCAGAAAATACACCAGTAAAAGAATTTTGAAAATCGGTTGATTTTTGGCGAAGATATGGACAAAAGTAAAGTGGCACATTTTTTGGCCCACCCTGTATTTTTCTTCAACACAACAGAGCCATATGCTACATTCGGAAATGTACTATATATTTATTTATATTTGCAAAATAAAAAGTAAGAGGTTAAATAGGCGATAACGCTGTAATTCATAGAAATAGAAACAGTCATAACGCCACGAACAGTATCTAACAAGAAATCTGTGCTAATGCTCATGAGATGCGCGAGAGCCTATAGCAGTATCTGTTCGCAAGTAATCTTGGTCTATCTCTATCCATTTCATCGCAATTCACTTTTTTGCAGCCAAAAATAGCCACAAAAATCGCTAAAAGCCAGTATTGACATTTCTAAGAAGCTTGTCACAAGTGCTTGTTATGATAAGCAGCATGTCTGTGCTATCTGCAACTTTTTTTCACGCTAGACAAGCTAACAACGGATAATTAACTACTTTTTAGAAGGCTACCCCTCTTTGATACCCGCTTGTGCAACCCTCCTTGAACGTGAAGGATTCAGACTTGGACTGCTAAAATCTACATTCAATAATAATGATAATTTCATACGCAGGTTGTTTTGGTTTATCTCCAGCCATTTTGGCGCAATTCACTCTTGAAATGGGTGTCGTAGCCCGAAGTCGTGAAAAATTCATTAAAACCCGCTGTCTTGGGGGTTCAAGGTCATTCAAGGTCATCGATGTTGACATTTCTAAGAAGCTCGACGCCAGTGCTTGTTATGATAAGTAGCATGTCTGTGCCTATCTGCAACCATTTTCACGTTAGACGAGTTTATAGCGGTAAAATAATGCTTTTTAAGGGGGATGCCCCTCTTTTGCCCCCTCGTTCGAAGAAATCCCTTTTACCCAGCAAGATAAAATTTTGTGACAAAATACTAGAGACAATAGGCAATAAAGACAATAAAGACAATATGGTGAAAACCAGAAATCTGTATCTCACCTGGTCTTGGATTGGTACGGGGTCGTGACGAACAGACGGACAGACAGAATTACTGTAGCTAATACGCGATATAGCTATGCTAGCTCTCGCGCGTAAAAATGCTGTTATCAGCAGTGTTTGTGTACGTCTTGCACAAAACACGTCCTACAAATACAACAAAAATCGCTTTAAAGCATTAAATAAACTGAACGATCACATTAAAATTCAGCGCAGAAATAGCATAGATTAGTCCGTATTCAACACAGTTTGGCACGCTGTTGTCCTCGGCTGAACTTGGAGCTGTGTTCACGACGCTGATGGATTTGCGTGCGTCTGCTGGCTGGGAGGCATTGTTCCGGCAGTGCCGCTGTCGTCGTTGAAGACGATCTGCACGTCGTAGCTGCCGATAGCAATGGTGATTCTCCTTGTTGTCGTGCTGGGGTTGTTGGTGTATCGCTGCAGCGGGCAGTAGATGTCGACGCCGCCGGGTGTCACCCCGGTGTCTGACATGACAAGCTCATTGTACTGCTCGGACACAGTCCCTGCAGACGGATGAACCGACTCTACCACACTGGGCGCAATCTCATCGTAGACTGCAGCCTGAGCCGACGATAAACTTTCACCATTCTCAGCAACCCGCGGCGAGTCATCATCAGCACTGCGTTCAAACGTCTCGTCATCACCTGTGCGTTCCTGTGTATTTTGCGCTGCCCACGTTGATTCTGTGGCTGCGTTCATACTAGCGCCAATCTGCAGTGCAGGTATATGTGGTGACTTTTCTCGGCTGCAGCGGACGACGACGACGATGACGACTGTAGAGACGGTGATAAACATTACGACAGCGGCGACACCGCACGTTCCTGCCACGAGGTACGCACTGATAACTTGGCGGCGTGATGTCGCGCTGCCTTCGTAAACACCGGTTTCGTTCACAGATCCGACGCTCGTAATGAGCGGGTCATAACTTAGACGCCAGCCGACTGTGGAGTTAGTAATCGTGTGGATGTGTCGAATTGATAAAGAAGGAGGAACGTCGACGATGACGACGTCAGACGAGGCTGTGTGCTGAACTCCACGAATGACGTTAAGCGCCGTGCAGCGAACTTGGTGACGTCCAGCGACTGTTAGTAGCAGCGAGTCACTACTGGTTAACAGCTCGCCGTCGTCATCGTCATCATCATCATCATCATCATCATCAGAGGTAACTCGGTGCCACTCGTACGTCGGCGCAGGTCGCCCAGTCGCCCGGCAGCGTAGACGACGTCGTCCTGGGTGATCCGTTGCGACACGGCTGACGTGCACGTCACGAGGCCGACTCAACACGTCGACCACACGCGTCGTACACTGTCCTCGGTAACTGGGCGTATTCGCCGCCACGTCACTGTACGACAGGTCATCAGAACGGTTGAAGTAAACCGAACACTGCAGCCGAGGAACTGTAGGCGAGCTCGCCACCACAGACGCCACACCTGAATACTTCGTTGCCGTGTTGATTTGAACCGGCTGCCGCTGGCTCTCGTTGACCACGACCCAGTTGTAGTGTGTTGTCAAGTGTCCGAAGTAATCGACGTAACTGACGCTGCAGTCAAACTGCAGTCTCTCGCCGTCGACCACCTCAACTATGCACACGCACGAGCACACACAGCACAATTTTACGAAATAATCGGTCTTAGGCATCAGCGAAATTCGTGACTGTTTATCATTACTACTGTATTGGCTATCGTCTGTCTGTCTATCTCTTTCTGTCACGCGCAGTTATTGCGCCAAAATGGCCCAAGCTGAGATCACACTATCTTTAACCGACGGATATACGATAAAAACTCTGGGAGCTTAAATATAACTTATGAGTCATTCAAATACACTAGCTAGGGTGGTCTCAAAAACGCATCGGCGTGATCATATCACTCCGGTACTCGCCTACCTACATTGGCTTCCCGTCCATCACAGGATTGAATACAAAATTGCATTCCTCACTTACAAAGCCTTGACAATCCAGCAACCGCAGTATTTGTCAGCACTCATTCGTTTCTACGAGACTACAAGACAGCTACGACCTCGCGGTCCCAACATCCTGCAGTCCAGTCCAGCAGTTCTCAACTTTTCTAGGAGTGCTTTCTGCCATGCTTCACTCGCAATCTGGAATAATCTGCCCGAAACTGTTATTTCTGACATAACTGTATCTACTGATACCTTCAAATCTAGGCTTAAAACTGCTCTATACAGTCGTGTACTGACATGACATGTCGTGTACTCCACTGACATGTGACCTTATCCGCACTTGAGATTTTTCACGTTGTGAAAGACCTAACGTGCATTATAAACCTAGCATAATATAATAATAATAATAATAACAGTCAAACGTATTTACCTAAAGCAAAAGCAGTAAACAAGTAAACATTTTTTTTCTCATTGTCCGCCTCAAAGTCGCCGTGTCGAAAATTGGTGCAAAGGTGCTTGGTGACTGCTAATAAAAAATTAGTAGGAAGTCGCATATGCGCTTTCAATTAAAATCAACGACCTTGATAACCCTGCGGTCATTACACACTTGGTTATACAGAATGCATGTTTTAGAGTCAGTATAAAAAATTTTAACAAAAGTGAGCTTTTTTTGCAAATTTGTGTGATAGAATTGTTGTTTTTTTAAAAAGTAATATTGACTGACTCTGTTTTTGCAAGTTAAGCAATTTGTTAGTAACGTATTTTTCTACTCCTTATATGCTGAATCAAGTTGTATGCGTTTTTTAGTTTTGTTGTTTAGTTTGAAGAATCGGAAACGGAACGAACGGAAATGTGCAAAATGATTAATCAATGAGTCACTCTTATAGTCTAACGTTTGTGTGATTTCGAAACTATTCAACATTTTAGTTTCGACTTTCGATTAATGAAGCAAGTGCTGGGTTTACTGTCAGCAATGCGCGAGCAGTCATGCGTAACGTGACAACTGCGCACCTTAGGCCTATATGCCACGCGCATGTTACATAAACTCAAAATATGCTATTTTTCCAGCAATTTCTGCTTTTATGTTTCGACAGTGGTGCACACAATATTAATTTCCGCCAAAACATTGTACAGGGTACTTCACACTATGCACAATTGCACATACTGTACGTTGGCCACTGCACGTAGACTTGTATAGGCGTAGTAAGAAACGCAATGACAGTCGTGACACACGCTGTCTAGGCTATACGCTTACGTGAGTAGGTGGCTGGGCGCTTATTGTTGCTACACGCGTTTTCGTCATACGCATAGTCTGGCATAGATAAAAAATTCCAAGTGCTTAACATCCACAGAAATAAATATCGCAAAATGTTTTAGTAATGCTTACCACCGCCCATGTTGTCACTTAACTTGTTATGTGATAGCGTGATCCATAGATACGACATACTTTGACAGACGCAAACAGACGCAAACTTACGATGCGAAAAAAAATAAAATGACGATCGCCGTCAACTCGGTTTGCTTACCGTTGACCAGAGCGAATTTTCACGCTGCGAACTTACAGAGAAGTTGTATTTTATCGCTGGGTTTGCAATGTGCTGCAATAAAACAAGACGAGTTGGTATATAATAGTTGTTTTTAGCTTAAATTACTGTACGAGAAGTACGAAATTATGACGTAGGCCTACATGTAGACGCTGAGACGTTGACGCTGCAGGTAGGCGTTGACGTCACAACGACAAGGTGCGCGCTGGCTCGCTGCTCATCATCAATGCACACATACAGACCAGCATCCTCTGCGCGCACTCCTCTCACACTCAGCTCCAAACCACCTCTGCCGTCTCTCGCATTTACCTCAAACCTGCGTCCGTCAACATCGGGATGCGTCGTGCGTCCGCTGCGAAACAACACGGCACGCCCGTGCTGAGTGAAGCGCACCCAGGAAGCGTTCCGACCACCCTGCAGGTCTGACGAGCACCTGAAAATGACGTCACTTTCGGCGACGACCGGCATATTCCTCGGACGAGTGGTTAGCTTCGTTGACGACAGTCGTAGAATAACTAACATTGTCATGACGATTGCCACCCACTGCAACTGTGCGGTAACTCTGATCCACTTCATCTTTTAACAGTAGCGTCAGTAGCACAGATGCTAAACGTGTTGTGACAATCTATGGTTACCTGTAAACCACATAACACGTTACTGCTGACTACCACGTCACATTATCAGATTAATATGCACAGTTTAAGCAAGTACATAGCAACGACTTAAAGAATAAAGGCAAACTTTTCAGTGTACAGAGAATCTGTAGTTCGTAAGTAAGGACGTAAACAAATAAGTAAGTACGTCCGTAGTCTTGTATTTCTCAGCGGTCAAACAAATAAAAACATAAAAATTGCAAAATTATTACAAGTTAATATAATGAACAAGAAATATTATTAGATTGTGACCAATCTAATGTACACCTCGCGCGCATCATTTTCTTTTGTATTTTTAAAGAGCTTTTTCGTTCTTTTCGGCTTGTATTAGAGACCTGGCGTCTAATTGAGACCCGTTTAATATTCTACTAATAGTCACTGGCTTCGAGGTCGATATTGGAAATTGTCTCCCCGAAATTCATAAAATATTGAACGATTTTAGGAACTGCAAAAAAAAATCCAATAATGGTCGATGACGCTAGTTGGAGTATGTCTTGCTATACCTCAACGCATGCGTCTATCTGGTACCGTTACGGGGATATGGCGCCTCAAAGATAATAGGGTCACGATCTTGACCTTTTGGGGTCACGTGACGTCATCGGTCACGTGACCATTTGACTCTCGAGGGTCGACTTCCTATGGGTGGTCAATAGTAACCATGCGTCTATCTGGCACAGTTATGGAGATATGGCCGTTTGAAGTTCTTCCAGGTAGGCTCTTCCAGGAAGAAAGGTCGGTCGTCGGTCGGTCGGTTCTCAATATTACACCGATCTCATATACTCCTCTTCGCTACGTTAGGAACGTAGCGCGCGAGGAGTAAAAATAACGAAAAGTTACATTTTACGAGGTGGCGCATGAACGAGACCACTGAGTTTTGTAGGTTTAGGATCAGTGCGCAAGTCGAAATTTTTGGGGGAAAATCGAAGTTGTAGAGGAGCTTATTTGCAATCATAAAAGTGTTCTGCACGTCTACAAAAATCCGTACGAAATTAGAAGATAGACATTTCACGCTCGTCTGTTCGGCACAAAATTTACAGGCGTTTGTCAGGGTTGCTGTGATTTGATATATGGCGCCACTTTTATTTTCCATAGTTGTTAAGAATGAAATAACGACGTTGATTTGTGCCATATTTAGTGCCGATGTGCTTAATACTTCTAACGATACAAGCTGTAAAACAAAATAACTGTTTTTTGCCCATTTTGTATATGAAACTGATCGGCATGTGTAAGTAGTCTATGATAACGTTAATTGTTACACAGTATAGAGCCTTAGAACGCGTACAGAACGACGTAACTAAACTGAACTGACACGGTTTATTTGTTGTCTAATTGACCAATGGGCAAGCAATAACTTAATGCATTACAGTTGACACCGTCTAACGGTGTCTGTGGTTTACGTGACTATGCTCACGCAAGCCACAATTGTCGTACGCATCAACCAATAACCAACTGGTTCGAATAAGATAATAAATAGTTCGAAACTATCGGGACGTATAGAAGCGACGAAAAACAGGGTCTGTTGGCGACACAAGCACATGATGTAGGCGTCATTGCGTACCAGTCAACCGTAGCCTATATTAAGCAGCGATAGTTCTGTGTGTAGGCCTACCTGTATGTGCACTTCGTCAGATAACCATTAACCACTACAACGCTGCGCAAAAAATAAACGACAGATTATCGCCGTTTTGTATTCGCCCAAGTGCGCGTTCTCATTCTAATTGCTGCCTTATGACCAGTCGAAAAGTCGAAAATATTGTATCCCCGGTACTTTTATTCGGCTACTCACTACTGGCGTTGCCTACTTACGTTTCCTCGTAAGTTATCAGTGTAGCCTGCTAATTCGTTAAACCATTTTTTTAAACATTTTTAATTACTGAATTTTTTTACTGCAGTTATAACTCCATGAAATGTGATTTCGTTGTTTTTGATTTAGTTATTAGAAAACTGTTTGGTAAATATTTGGATTTGTGTATACGAAAGCAGAATAACGTTTTCTCTATCGCGTAATTAACATGCAGCATGTACTAACACCAAAAACCACCAAAAAATCAAAATCACAAGAGGGGTAACCACAGAAGCCAAAGTCTGACCACTTGAAACACACAAAAAACTAAACATAGGCTTGCATACGTACATTATTACAAACTGCTTAGTTAACCTTTCAATGTACACTGTGTCTTAAAAAACGTCGCACTTTGTTATTTCTATATCCTCACAGTATATTAACCAATTTTCAAATTTTTTACTAGCACACTTTATGTACAATTGGCAGTAAAGCGGTTATTGAATATTTTACGACACCTTATCTGTGTTGCTACACTACCTTGTAAAATATAAATGTAAAAAAATCTAGCAACAGGCAACTATCACATTTGTAAACGAACAAAACACTTCAGATTAAGATTGCAGTGAATGATACTACAACGTGTTAGAACCATCTCTTTGAATATCTGGCGTGTTAAAAATACGTTTGTTTTTGTTTTTTTCTGGCTTATTGGGCCTAGCAGTTCATTCACAGTGGTCTCGTTTTCTTCAGTTATGCACACGTTTCGGTCTGCAGCTTTATGCCTTTGGTCGGTGCTTTGCGTTTCTCAAATATTTTTAGTGAAATGCCCAGTCCTTTTCTTTTGCAGTTTGTGTTCAAAAATTCCGTGAGTATCCTTTGTAAACTGTATTCTTTCAATTGGTATAAATTTTTAATCACTGTCTTGTTTTTTTCCTATATGGCATGTTACAACGCTGGTATTTTGTCACCGCATTAAAAACCATTATTTACAATAATATTATTTGTTTTTGTTTACAAACGCTAACCATGTATCGAAAACTAAATATAATGTAATTTCAATACGCAAATTAGTAGAAATTTTGTTTTAGACGATAAGTTTTTGTAATAAATTTATTTTGATCATTGTGATTTTTAAATATTTATATTTCACAAGGTAGTGTAGCAACACAGTTAAGGTGTGGTAAAATATTTAATAACAACTTTATTGCAAATTGTCCACAGAGTGTGCCAGTGAAAATTGTGAAAATCGGTTAATATTTGGTGAAGATATGGACAATGACAAAGTGTGACAGTTTTTTTGAGACACAGTGTAGTAATGTGGACAACATTTCATAGCGTCAGTTAATTTATTCCACAGATGACTTGTTTAAAATCTAAGTATTTTATCAAATATCGATTAAATGCAAAAAGTGCAAGTGATTTGTAAAACGATAACAAAGGTTTTTATAACTTACTATTGCAAAAAAACACTGTTAATTTACCGTTTTACCTTAATTACATAGCCAAAAATTTTTTAACACTTTTTGATTTTAAATAAAAAGTTTGTTAACATTTAACAGCATATTTTTTGCTGTAAAGCACAGGAAACAAAATTTAATGATGTTGCTGAAAACTCCGTTCTATATTAATCGTTTTTTCAATCTTCGCGATAGATCATAAACCAAATAAAAAACAAACTAATCTGCTGTGCAATTTTTAAGTAAACTTTGTTAGTTTTACGTTTCCTGGATGCCTTGTCATATTTTTGATTTACACGACTTCCGGGACTTAACGTTTTGTCACGAATTTGTTGTTGTCCCGCAGTGTGCAGGCTACAGTGAATAGACACGAGTTAATTATGGCGATGAAGAGAGAAAGGAATACATGCTTCGACTGACGATGGCGTCATCGAAACTTGTCCGCTTTTTATCACCTAAATTTCATCTCGCAAAGTTAGCAGTCAACTAACTCCGGGCGTTTCATAACCTTGTGACAGAACAGAAAAATTTAAGATGACGAAAACCGCAAAGTGTGTGTAGATAAGCGCGCGCCATATGCAGCTTGTAGCTTATAGGCCTATAAATGTTATGTCATTATGTTTCGCGGTCGTTTTTCATCGTAACATAACTTGAGTTGTGAGAGATCGGACAGTTCACGAGTGACAGTTATTAAACACGTGGGTAGTTGCAGCAGTTATAGCAAACATGATGGGTTGTATGCGTGGCTTGGTCATGTTAACGTTGGTGGTCTGTGTCTGTTACAGCAGCATGACGATGGCTCGCAACGACCGCAAAGCAGATAGGTCCCGTACTCGCAACCGAAGCACAGCGCAGGCGACCCATCTTCGACCTGGTTTCGACCAGCGCAGATCGGTCTGATTCAGCTATTTTATAGTATCAATAACAATAATAATCACATTTTTATATGGCGCCGTTAGGTTGTAACTAAACTTTAGTTTATGATGCGAGTCTAGTAATAGTAATGTTCATAATGGTGATAGCGATGATAGGAATAGGGCCTACATTTTTATTTATCTAAAACATGGCAACAAAGTACAATAAAATAAAACTCTACTAAATTCAACTAAAAATTGAATTTATACGTACAACAGACTTTGCAACAAGTACTGATCGCACTACAGTGATACAACAATTGTGAACGAAAAATGTTGTAGGTGTTATTTACTTTTTGTTTTTTTTCTGGGTGATAATATAACGATGGCAAGTTTTGTTGCAGATGTAATCAATACTCTGAAGTTCACAAAAAACGCGCGATACTAATATTTACCCGTTGTGCAAACAGAATGACCCCAGTCGGCGAATTGGTAAAAGCCAGAGAGATGCAGTGCAGCAGAGCGGCAGAAACACACACTGTAGTGAGTATGAGAGTTTGAACGTTGCCGGATATGTTGCTTATATACTAATAATATCCGTCTATTAATACTGCTTAATTGTCAATATTTTGTTAGCCGCAGACAACGGGCCTTGCATACATTACATGTGTACGTAAATAGTAGTATATAATGTTTCCGCGTAGTTATTTTTGTACGCGTTATTTGTTTTGACGCTGGACCAAATAATTTCCGATCTACCGGACTTCTTTCCGATCAACAAACAATTCTGTCCGCAAATCTGATGTCATGATGTTTATTATCTTACAATTCGGTTGTTCATCAGGTTACAAAAGTCGAATGTTTGCGACGAAAAGTAGATTTATAATAGCATAACCAACTTTTCAGTCATCCTTTACAAAACAATTCCATTAAATTCTGTTTGTTCATGTATTTCAGGAGGCTTGCATCTGTACATCGGGCCGCTATCTGTAAGTGTTTACCGTATTCATTAAACACAGACGTTGCTACTTTATCAGCACTTTGCGACAGACAACTGCAGTATAAATCAAGAAATATAGGAGGCTGCTTGTGTGTAAACTTATTTATTACGTTATTATTTCGCTTACACTATTTTACGAGTCGCACGGAATGCATAGGAACGTGTAAGGAAAGTGTAACTGCGTGTTATATTGTGCCACTTTTATGCACAATCTTTTCACAACGTTATAGGGTTACCGCACTAACCGCACACAATATAACTTTGTACTTTGTATTTTTGTTTTATTGTAGCAAAGACTTAGACCTATGCATTCTCATGGTAATGGCACAACATACGAAAATTTTACACAAGGTTAGTTTTTTTTCTCTCATTTTGTTTTATGCCAAATAAGCCAATAGTCAATTTTAACCGTAGCGTTTGAAAGTTAAGACTAACAACATTTATTCATTTATTTATATATTTATTCATTTATTTAAAACGTTGCAGTGCTACAGAAGTTAAACTCAATTGGTTTAATGACTTTAGCCAAATATTCAATAAGATAGTCAATCAACGTCCATAACTCAATACATTATTCTCATCATCATTATATCTGAATTCCCCCATCTCGCAACAATTGCGAAACATCAAAATACACGTAGTATGTGCGTAAAACGAAAAAAACAGTTTTGTGTTTATTAGCGTCACATAAAAAGTGCAGAGAGCCCCTGCCTTTTAAATTAGTTGTTTTTGTTATCAGTGTTAAATCACGCGTTCTTGATATCGCATGTAACGCCAGTTAGGTCGCTCAGGTAGGTTGTCGCTCGCTAGAACCCGACTGGAATTTTTCGTCCACTTCTTCAAACATTTAGCAGCAGTTGGAGTGAGTCTGCTGCAGCCACCATTGAAAGCGTTAATTTAATCACTTGCCGACACGATAAGTGGATCTTCTTTGTCAGCGTTGATCATAAGCTGTTTCGACAAATTTCAGATACTAGGATGAAGTTTCTGCGAGAATGGATTCTGGCTGAGAACTGGTGTCGCTCTGTCTCGAGGCTGTACCTTTTTAACAACGCAACAGGACAAGTAACAGTTAAACACACTGGATTCTACTGGGTCTACGGTCAGGTAAATACTGTCCTACAATGCTGGTATACATTTATTCCTCAGACGATGCATAGCCTAGAGTTCAACTGCGAAATTTCGACTAGTAGGCCCCATTTTTAAGAGTACTGTACTTTTTGTTAGTCGTGTTTACCTTTCGCACACACCATTAGACGTTTTCGTTAACTTTTGCATATTTTATATTTTTTGGAATGTATTTCATGTTGCGTTGTCAAAAGTTGTGTATGTCAACATTTATTAAACAAATATATGATGATGATATGATGATGAAGATGATGATGATTATGCTGAGTAAACGTCTTTTGCCATGTGTACCTCAAAACACTGTGACTCCTTGATAATACGAGCCTACATGTTTTATTTTGTTATGTCATTATGTGAGTAATGACGAACATATTTCACAGTAGCCCACACCAAATATATTGCGTATGTGTATCGTAAAATACAGGTAACTTTCAGCAGTTATGCGTTCATGAACGGCTTCAAAATAGTTACTGTCAATTCGACGCAACTTCAAAGCGACGATCATCATCATCAGCAGCAACAGCAGCAGCAGCAGCAGCTGGGTCGTGAAGAGCCGATCGCCGGCTGCATTGTTGAACGTGTACGGAATGTGAACAGTGTCGAAGCTGTGACGTCCACATGCCACGTGGGTACCGTAGCGCGGCTTCGTGCCAACCACACCCTTGCCGTCGCGACGCTCCACGGCTACTTCCGACCTATGCTGACGGCGCGACACCTCACCTACTGGGGACTCTACAGAATCGGTTGACGAACGAGTAGTCTTGTTGATGTGCTGTATGTGAAAGGGCAGAGCGTCGCTCTTTTTCGCTGATGACCGTATTCTGTCTTCGATAGTTTAATAACTTCAATAATGTTCGCCGATGTTCACCTCCGCTAAGGAGGTTATGTGATAGCCGGCATTTATTTATTTATTTATCTATCTTTGGTTTGTTTGTTTGTCAGCAGGGTCACACGAAAAGTTGCATAAGAAGTTGCAAACGGTGCTGTCACTTGTATGGTAAATACAAAAAATTATATTAAGTTTTTTTTTCGTATTTGGCAGGTGACAGCACCGTTCTTGAGGTGGTTAAACTTTTTGTGTACTTTCTAGTTTAATGGCTTTTTATTATCGTTTCATTTTTGACGCGCTACAGTTATGCTATGGCGCGATTGTCGTCCGTCTGTCTGTTCGTCTGTCCGTTCGAATGTTACGAATGTATTGTGGCTAATCGTTATACCCCAGTCACACCAATGCTGCGACCGTACTGCGAACAGTTTTTGGACCAGATTGCGGTAGATCGCAGTATGGTCCCAGTACGGTCGCAGTGTGGTCGTGGTCGGTCGCACTGGTCACCATACAATCGCTGGAGGTCGCTGAGGAATTTTGAACTGTTCAGAATTCCTTGCGACGACTTTTCGATCGCAGCGCACTCGGTCTGCTGTCGGTCTGCGGTCGCACAGCTCGTACTGTGGTCGCAGTACGATCGTCCGTAGTCGCGCTGCTACTGTATACTAGGTCAGCACTCGATCTGCAGTCGCACGAGTGTACTGCGACTGCACTGCGACTATGCGGTCTGTACTGCGACCACAAAACGAGCGTACTGCGACAGTGAGTGACCGTACTGCGAACGCGGTCACAGTCGGTCTCCTCAAGTCGCCGTACAGTCGCAGTAAACTCGCTGTATACAGTCTTTGTAAGGTCGGACGATTCGCATTTCGAGTGCAGTGCAAAAACACTACGATCCGTTGCGATCTGAGTTTCGGTGTGACCGCAAGACGGCGATTAGCGGCGACCACGCTGCGACTCCTACGGCGACCGTCGGCGATTTGAAGTCACCGTGGTCGCCGTAAGTCGCAGCTCGGTGTGACTGGGGTATTAAGTAAAGGTAAAGAAGGTAAAGGTAAAGGTCGTCAATTTGTATAGCGTGTCTCGCGTACACGCCTCTAACGCGCTTGGTCTTGTCACTAGCTAGAGCCGCCTGCCGTACGACCACCGTGCACAGCCTGCAAACACAGGCTGGCGCAGCTGCCGGCTAGGCAACCCCAGTCAGCTGTACAAAGGTCCCCACCTCCGTAACCCATATGAATGAGTTACTACTCATTTTACCGTCCCGCGGAGGGTAGGAAGGCTGAGTCGACCTAG
>Ga0209367_1007671_pt1 | contig 14840 bp, 8 predicted proteins | sample WorMetLIZISLAND2_FD_187412 | JGI IMG/M metagenome (GOLD analysis project Ga0209367, IMG submission 187412) | Marine gutless worms symbiont microbial communities from Max Planck institute for Marine Microbiology, Germany - Olavius geniculatus... ... | reverse complement strand
GGAAAGGGGAGGAGACAGGGAAAAGAAAAGAGGACGAGGAAAATAAAAGGGAAAGGAAAAAAGAGGAAAGGGCAAAGGAAAGTAGAAGGGGAAGAAAAATGGGATGCAGAAGGGGAAGGGAAAGGGGAAGGAAAATAAAGAAGGGGAAGGAAAATAAAGAAGGGGAAGGAAAAGGGAAAGGGAAAGTGGAAGAAAGATAGCTTACGAAATGTAGGACGCACGGACGCATGCACGGACGCACGGACACAAAGGTGATTTTATACTCTGTCCAATACTATGCATTGCATTGGACAGACAAGAATAGAAAAGAACGTATTTGACAGTTACGGTGGCACGATGTATGGCAATTGGCGCATGCCGTTATAGGCTAACTCCTGTCTTGATCTCGGCTATTATACTGACTACAAAGTCGCACGAAAAGTGGACAAAACGTGAAAATCGCCATTGCTTGCGTAGGCTAGTCCTACACAATGGCCGCGATATAAAAATTTAGCTGAATAGATAGGCCTACGGTCAGAGTGGTCATTGGCAGAACACTGGTCGTTCGAATTCAACGCGAACAAATTCTGAAAAGTAATGGACTACCGGGTGACGCAAAACAGGTCAGCGAACTATTTGTACTCACTTGCGTTATATCATCGATCGATCGCAGTACGGAGAAACAAACAACGCGACTGTTTTATAGTGGGATCGACAGTTCAACACTAGGCTAATACGATAGGCGACATCGCAGTACCAGACCAGTCATTTACTAAATCTGACGAACCAGAGCTCCTCCCAATCGCTATCCTGTTTCTTGCTCCTCCCTGGAGAAACCCACCCGTGCCATCACACACGTACCGGGGTTGTTGGGCTCCAGGGAACGATTTCTGGGCGGAGACTGTAATGGAAAACGGTGGCACAGACGACCGTTCTGGCAGCGGCGAGACAGTCTCGTTCAGAAACCTCATTTAGCGCTACGTAAACACGTCTATAGTTTCTATAGTTACGAATATAATGAGGGGTTCTTCAAAAATATGCGAAGATATAGGCCCAGTCCCGAGTCCCGACATTAAAAAAATGTATGCGTACCTGCTCACTGCACTGCGCAACCCTAGCCGTAGTTTTCGTAGCCATGACCTTTTGAACTGAAATTTGGTACAGCGGTTACTGCTGTCACGGGGAAACGTTTATGCCAATTTCGGTCTTTCAGCTTTTTTTGAGTAAGGAGTTCGTACAGAACAGAGAGACGGACGAGCGAACGCGCAAGATCCGTAATGCAGCCTATTAGGATAGCCACATAGCATTGCGTCAGACAACAGTAAGTGCTCGGATGATCACAAAATTCGTGCAGCGTGTTGTGTTTATAGCCGCGGTTGCACTTATGTAGTTTTTTTTGCGGGAAAAAATGTCAAACGTGTCGTTTTTTACAGCTAACTAAGTTCCATAATGCCAATTCTTCTGCAGAATAGCACTTTAATGAACTCTTTCGTTTAGCATGCCAAGTATACATATAAAAATAACTATAAACATTCGTGAAATGACACGCGCTAATATGTGCAGTTTAAATGCTAATTAAAGAAACTTCTAAATTTAATTTAATTTGGGCCGCGCAGCTCTAGTGAACTAAATGGCGACAGAGCGACAATGTCCATGACCGACCGACCACGCAACACTACAAAGCACATTGCACAACAGCTAAGAAAGAGTGTACAGGGTGGGCCAAAATGGCACCTTTTTCGACCAATGTCAAATTGCAAAACACCACATATTATATGCTGTTTAAGCAATTTTTTGTATAATATTTGGTATCATATATTCACAGTTTGAATGTGCTCATTTTTTGCAAACATTCTGGTACTTTTTCGAAATCTCGGTGTTGCTCCAGACGCAGATTGTAAACCAGTCGGCGTTCACTTTTAGCTTATCTAGCCACTGTGACGAAATTGCATAGAAGCAGAACTTGTTTATATTGGCTGAAAAAGAATGACGCCATACGTAAAAATGCAAATAATACAATGCAACTCAGATACCAAATGGGTGTCACTTTTTTTAACCCACCTTGGCCTATAGAAATCCACACCACAGTGCAGTGGCAGGTGGCGGAGGCGCGTTTCAACGGCTTGCGTCGATCAATCCATCCGCTTGACGCCAGTGTGAACAAAAAACTAGAAAAAAATGTGTCAGCCCACTTCCGACATAACATATTGTGCTTCTGTCTGCATAACTATCTATTGCATTCATCAACAATGATCTTACTAATTCTGACCTTTGACGTTTTGAGGTAAAAGAGTTGACACACTGGTTACTCGTTCCCTGGGAAACGTCGCAGCAATTTTGGTTCTATTACGTTTTTTTCGAGTTAAAAGCGGACAGGCCGCGGGCGGACATACAAATGGACGGACAAGGCTTACGGCATATTAAAATAGGCGCACAATAACGCTTCAAGAACGAGTCGGACTACGACATTGTCAAAACAAGAGAGACGTGCTGTCGTAAAGACACCGGGCGATGCCGCAACCGTTTCGATGCGACGGTCTGAGAATGCGTGTTTTCGTGGAGGCGTCCGTGAGCTACATTTCTGCTGTTGTTAATGTCGATCTATCTTTAGTGAAGTTATCGTAGCTTGTTTCTCTCAGAATGGTGCATATTTTCTATTTGAACCCTCAACCCCCATCTGTCTAGGCCTGTGTTTACAGAGTTTTATTACGATCGCGCGTGCCGTGCGTGATATAATACGAGCGTCGGAGTTATAAGCTATAACCGCACACGTTGAGTGACACGTTATGTTGCTATCGCGTTTCGTCGCTAATTATTACGACCATAATCTTAGCCTCAGTCCATTTTTGTTACGTCGTTATTCTGCCATTATATACCACGTGACCACATCGCCTCGTGACGTCATCTTACTTCTAACCACTTTAGAGAAACTCCGGTTTATATTGTTTTCCGGCAGCAGTTTTTATTCTGTAACAAAATTTAGCAAAACTGACCGATACGCCGTATTTGTAGCCATAGCAAACAGTAATTTTTTTAAGGTTTCTATTTTGAGCTTTATTTTAAAATCAACATGCAGACAAACTAAAAAAATTAATGTCATCTCATACTTTGTCACCGTCTATTTAAGTAGTCAAAAATTGAATTCGAGTAACTCAGATAATCGAATATTCGGCCTAGTAAAAGCTAACTACTGCATGTTTGACAAAATGCGGAGTCTAATTTCTGACTATTTCTAAATGCGACGCTTTACATTAGAGTCGTACTGTCATGGAAATTTATCACTTGAGTACTCGGCAAGTAGCTTAACGAGTCGAGTCAAGAGACTGAGTTCAGTTAGGAGCTCGAGTGGGGACTAGAGAGTGACTCCACTACTAAAGCGCTCAGGACAGCGCTACTTTATACTCGCCGCTATTTTATGTAACGTTGGCGGGCATGATACGACTAAACAACGCACTGGACCGAGCTGATAGGAGATGGCGGAAGCGACGTTGTTACGTATAGTTGCCTGACGAATGGCCGGAGCTGCTCGGGTCGTCTTTGAACCGAGTCTGACTGCAATGGACTGGACTGTCCCGCCGGACCGCTAAGTCTACAGCGTCTAGTCACCAAACTGAGTCAACTGGGCCACGTAAATCCAGATTTCACTATTTCAATTCGATTTGGACAACACGTCGCACAACACAATCGAAATAAATGCATGCATTTGAGTTTGGAACTCACTACCCTCTAGCATCCGTAGTTCTACCTCTGCAGACACTTTCCGTCCCTCCTTAAAACTCACTGCTTCCAGCAGGCCTACTGCTCCCTCTAGCGGCTCAGCCAAGTGCCTCAGATTCGGCCACTGGCTGACATTGTGCACTTTAAATATGCACGTACTTACTTACTTACTTACTTAAAATATTATAAGTAAGTAAGTAAAACAGGTCAAACGCCAGTGGAATAACAGAAAATATAATATAACAGAATTGGTAGTTAAGACAACGTACATAAAAATTGGTTTGGCTCAGTTGGTAGCGTCGTTGATCGCATCAACGAAGTTAATCAACAGCAGGCCTGGTTAGTACTTGGATGGGTGCCCATCTCGGTATGTAATCAGCCACCCAGGTCAACTCAGCCTCGCCATCCCTCCGTGGGTAGGCGCAATGAGTACCAGCAAAAGCTGGGACACTACAGGCACACCGCGCGAAGCACTGGCCCCGTATCCGTGGTCTTGCAGTGTAAAAACTGGTGTCTCGCTGAGGGCTGTGGAAACGGAGATCAGCGCCGCCCTATGAGCCGTAAGGCTTGGCAACGACTTTACGGTTAAAAAATGAAGCGGTGTGGTAAAGCTACAGCAAATTTGCATACAGTCATGTAATAAGCATCTCAAGATAAGCTTCGCAATACAAACGAACGCTTGTACAGTTAAAAATATCACTGCGGCAAGGCAAAAATACAATTAGGGGCAAAGCGTCCCAGGCGTCTATTAGAAGTTTTACAGTAAACTATTTTATGTGCAACGTCCAGTAAAAAAATCGCGTTCAGTCATACGCATCGATTAAACTGACAGCTTGTCTGCGAACTGCCCATTCTCCTCTCTTATCATAGGCCTATCGTAATGTATCATCCGCTTCAGTTGCCATCTTAATATCTACAGCTCGCAGTTGTAACTTGTAAGAACTTCGCGGCTGTCGGAAAAATTGTGTGGTCGCGTCAAAAATTGAGTGATGGACTTTAATTACGTGCCCGAGGCCACTACACACTTCTCGATTATTCGGTGAGATGACAAGAGCAGAAAAAATGTAATTTTGACTGTCAGCTACACGGGATAGTCATTAAACTGGCTAAGTGAACTGCAGTTATGAAGTAATTAAAACGAAAATTAAGAATAAAATTTCGCATTTTGTTATAATGCGAGCAGTCGTGATAGGCATGCTAGGCACTAAGCGTTTAAAATAACTTCGCTAAGTGTTTATCATGCATTTTTTCGTTCATTTTTAATTTACTCTTTATTGCTGCGTAAGTTGTGTTGCCGTCGTTACATGGGTAGCGAATAAATAATTTTAATTAGTTTTCAATGACTTTTAAAACATGTTTTATAATTTTTGTAACATGAAAATCAATAAAATGTAAGCATTAATAAATGAACTTGTCTGCCTTGCATCGTGTAGTTTCACGTTAGTCGTTTAGTCCTACAGATCATGTAGTGTGCTTGAGGTTATTAATTTTATTAATCTGATTTTTAACTAGCAGTTATGCAGACTTTAGAAGAAACGTGAGTTTTACTAATGTTGTAAGCAAGACTGCGACTTTCTATGCATATTGAGACAAGAAATTTGAGCTAATGCTTACGAGACGCGCGAAAGCCTATAGCAGTTTCGGTTCAGTAGTTTAGCTAAAAATTGGGGTGTTCATGCTAAGTTAATATACAAATACGAAATTCTCTATCTGGATCACATAACGATAGTTCCGTGGCGCCACCTTGTGAATGATCTAGACTTGTGCCGCAGCCCGAAATCGCCAAAAAATCTATAAAACCCGTATTTTGGCGTTGAAGGTCATTTAAGGTCATTGAATTCGGCGCCATTCGAGAGCTAGTATACGACTTTATATTAGTGATTAATAGTAACCTAGACCCTATCTCCCACCGTTACTGAGATACAGCGACTTATTGGCCAAAAATCGCAAATTTTCCCTACTTCCCTCTCATGTGGCTCGGTAGTTTAACGGTAACGTGTCGCACTTGTAATCCTGAGGTAACTAGAGGCGCAGGTTCGACTCCGCACCAGAACACTGCCGTGTAACGACCTTAGGCAAGTTGTTCACACACATGTGCCTCTGTCACCATGCAGTATAATTTGGTACCGGCTTCACCGCTGCATGGGACGTAAACAAGCACACCGCGCGATACACTGGCCGTGGTCTCGCAGTGCAAAAACTGGTGTCTGGCTGAGGGCCTTATAGGAAACGGAGATCAGCGCCGCCCTATGGGCCGTAAGGCTCGGGAAGGACTTTACGTTTTTCACCTCTCACTTAGCGCCCTCGTTCGGGGTGACCCCCTTCGAATTTATGGAAAAGCTTTACGGTTCCTGAAACTAGAGTCTTCCAGGCAGTTGACGGTAAAGATTTGGTGATTCTAGCTTGAACCACTTTTGACTGATCTACCCGTGTGACAGACAGACGGACAGACAGACAGACAGAATTGCAATGGCTAAGACGCGCTGAAAGCAGTAGCTGCTTTCGCGCGCAAAATTTAATAATTGCATTTATCCGCATTCGCACCGAGTGATTGAATTACAAATTGCATAGGTTTATTACGACATAAAACGCCGTACTCTGAATATCTTGGGTCATTTCGAAGTCTTTCAGCGTTAGTGCTGTTTCAGTTTAAAACTCACTGACATAACATAAATCTGCAATTATTTTTAATAGGCTCTCAAAGACGTTCGTTCGTATTTTAACGTTGAACTGTTTGACATTGCGTACACTGAATCTATATGGCCACTGAGCTTCATATGCCATTCGCCAGTCGTTTGCTCGCGACATTATAACGGCATATTGATTGATTGACCGACTGATGGAGATTTTTTCAAATTATTATTTAATCCAATTTCTTGCTGAAGAGCCTATGCGGGCTGAACGGTGCGAGTGCATGTCATCAGTTGGCTAAAACTGGCTTATAGATCAGTGCTTGATGTCTCCTGTGAGACGCCAGTGCGAAAATAAAGCTTTGACGTACGAATTTTACGTCCCGCTCGACACATTGCCACTGGTCACATTGCTGGAGACGAGTCTTTCCAGGCAATCACTTGCACTGGTTCTGGTGACGAAAATTGACAGCAAAATACGCAAACGAATTAATATAAAAACTAAAAAGCAATAATGACTATAACTACACAGTACGCACACGCACGAAAATAATATAAACAAATAAAATATTCACAGGCACTTTGACTCGTAGATATGACCTAACTAAGCATACATAATTAAAAAGCTACAGGCCAATGCGCTTTTTGTATCATCCGGCCAGGAAACGTGCCGGACGGAGCTGTTTTACAGCTACGAAAGATATACGAGAAATGTGTAAGAATAAACGAAATCACCCATGCTGCAAAATCGACTCCGCCTAAAACGAACGCAAAGAAGCTTGATTTTGCCATTCTTAAATGCTACCGAAAAACGTTCGCGTTTGCTCACTGTTTGGCGTAACGCTTCAGCGCACCAACAACTTCTAATGTATTTTTGCGTTGTAAAAATTGTAATTTTTTGTGTTATTTCTGCATAAACCAGCCAACGAAAAATTGGAAACGGCGCTCTTTTTGGACTTCTTGTGGTCACCTACAATACACACTTTGTTTATTATACATACGCGCTAAGTCAGAATATGAAGCACATTTGCGGCATAGTGGAAAGTTTCTAAAAGCCATGAAATTAATTTGTTTAAAACTTAACAGTACTGTTGTTGAATAAAAGTCAGTGAAATGTAGAAATCAGTACGTTAAAAATGCCAGAAAGCTAAAGCTGTCACTGTTGCAGAACCATTAAAGAGTTCGTAATTCTTCGTGGCTGAGTGCTTTAGATCGACTCTCCTGCAAAAAAAAACTTTTGAGCATAGATGTTGCTTCTGCTGCTGCTGCTGATGATGATGATAATAATAATGATGTATTTGTCCACTTGGGTTGCCATTACTGGCCGCCATGCGGATATATGTTACTAAAAGACGTTAGCGACGAAAGGTCCCATACAGTAGGCTACGAGTGCGAGCAAAAAGCAACCCACCTAATACAGGAAAAGGTTTGCACTATAAGAAAATACCGCTGCTATCGCAGTCGCCCGTAAATACATGTGAAGAAGGCACTTCTGTGGCGTGGCCGAAACGCACGGAAAGAGACTGTAAGATTGTCCCGGGTTTATGTGATTTGGGTACGAATCGGTGATTAGATTGTACGAGGAAGACGATTGTTGGCAACGTCGTAAGAATGCGCGTTTCCAGAGTCGAGACAGCGGTGAAGAGGCGTAGGTTACGGATTACAGAATAGTGCGTCCGCCTGTGATGATTAGCATTGTACCAATTGCAGGACGCGCGGCATGCTTGAGCTATAAATAACTTTTAAAAGATTAGCTTTGCACAAACAGCTTAACTCAAGGTTTTTTGATTTTAATTTTATTATTCAGTACTGGTCGTTCATATTTGCTCTGTCTTATTATACCGTGCTACTTTTTGTTATATGGGCAGTTGTAAGTGCCGTTGCGGCCTTTCTGATCCTTGGAACACATGTTTTATTGTTCTGTTCTGTATTTTCTGACATTGTCCTGTGTTTCCAAAATAAACTGATGATGATGAGGATGAACACATTTCTCCACGTTTTTTCAAATTCGAAAACTGAATAAGTCCCAGAACTTATCGAAACTGAAGAATTGTCACAAGAGTATAGGCCTATAAAGTGCAAGTGTTGTCATTTACTGTAATAATATTTGGATTATGCCTACTTGAACACACAAAAAGAACTTGTCTTTCTTATATCTGCGTTTTTGCAGTATTGCTATGTATTTTGCAAAAATTTATTTTTAATCGAATTTGCTCAGAATATCCGGGAAAGAATACTTTTGTCACGTGCAAAATGCCCGGTCGTTCGTTGTAGCAAAAAAGAAAACCTGGAATAACCTTCCGGCAGATACAAACTACGCGCGATGGAGTTAAAACATGGTTCGAAGACATTTCAGTTTCGTTGGTTTATTTCTATAGACCAGACACGTTGCACCCTTCGGATGATTTCGCCGCGTTAAAATAATGCGTCGTTGCTACCACTATTACTATTACAATTCCAGGATTTATGAGGATGAATTCAGGGATTTTTAGGACTTCTAGGAAGTAGCAAGCTGCGCACACAGCTGCATGAGTGCGAGAGCTCTGGTGTGTCTCAGTTGGTGTTGGTCGCCGTGCTGCTGCTGCTGCTGATGCTGATGCTTGCTGATTGTGTTTGCTCTTTTCTATTATATGACTACGTCTGTATCGCGTCGCTGTGGCCACACTGGAGATGGGCGATGCAAATAGCACGCCTGAAATTTTCACATAAATTTTACCAAACTTAAAAAAATATTAAGACACTGTTTTAAAATTTTTCGGGAAATTTTTTAAAAATTTTTCGGGGAATTTTTTTAAAAATTTTTAATTTACTCGCGACTTGAGAAAAAGGTCATTCAATCAATTACTCAGCGATTTTAATCATAGACTGCAGTGATTTTAGTGCAAATTTATGTATTTGAAAGTCGAAATCCATGCACAAGAGCAGCAGAATGCAGAAATGAACAAAAAATGCTTTACTGAAGAACAAGCTGTGCAATGATAATTGACTGCAGTACCCGCATGTATGCGTAAAATATTCGTACCTTTTTCTTCCAACAAATCACACCTGCGAAATTTGTGAAAATTTGATCACGACGCGTACAATGAAAGTCTTACGCTGATACAATTTTATGAAATTTTCCATCTCCAGAGTCCAGACCACACGCACGTGGCCGGCTGCTGGTAATCGCGTCACACTGCGGCGACGACGACGAGCATCGTGGGTGATCCGACAATCGAGCTGTGGCCAGCTGTAGGTCTACAGTGATGAGTTTACCCGTGCTTCATTGTGCCGCGTTATTGCATCGCGACACCGTGCAGACGGCTCGTCGTAAATCGGCTTATTCCGATGCGTCGTTCGTCCAGCCAGTCCGCAGTCCGAAACAACAACGTTATCCGTGTGTCGAAACCCGCAGAGGTCGATTTGAACTGCGCGCGCCCGATCTAATTCATTAACCACGCTTCCCAGTGTTTTCACTAGCATTCGCTTTGCTGTCGAGTTTTAATTTCAACTGCTAGTGAAAAGTAGAAAAATAATATTTTGCGGTTGTCCGCTTAGCTATATGCACATATGCTCTTGATTATGTCGAATTTTGATTTAGAATGCACTTTTACATTGCCGCCGTGCAAGCCATGTTTACAGGAAATATACACGCGTCGCTTTCTGAAGATTTTGAAGTCTGATCTTTGCTCTTCTAAAATAAAGATGTTGCCACACTGGTTAGTGGTTACTCCCGCTGAGGGAAATGTTCAGACCATTTTCGGTTTTCTACGCTCTTTCGTTCGCGAGTTAATAAGAGCCTGCGTGCATGCGACGGACAGATGGATAGGGCTATAGACAGACAAGACCGCATAGCACACTGACGTGTCAAGATGTTGCACGGCATTTTGTGCGACTTGCTTTGTGCGAAAATTCTACAACAAATCCAAGTAGTAGAGTTTGAGCCTAAACGCTGCCGCAGCTTGCTTTTGCAACGATATATTCTGATGGGTCTACATGTCGTGCGCGTTACTTCTGTCGACTTTCCCGGCGTTCGCGTGTAGAGCTTATAAATTCTTCAGCGTGCGACAAGCATCCACTTTTAATCATCAGACACGTCCGTCGTGCCATTAACGTGATTACTCGGCCTATGTCGTGTTACACGACAGTATAACGTCAGCGGCTTGCTTCTGACACCATTTTCTGCCTCACTGGAGGAAGAAATCAAACAGTACGATGTTACAGTAATTTTTTTGTATTTGGTAGTGTTCTATTAACAGTATTACGTGTCTTGCCTGTTCGTCTATATGTCTGTCTGCGTATGTGTACTGTGTATCTGACCGGTGTTCAGTAGGGGCTCCTAAAACTCGAAAATAAAAATACCACAAAATTGAAATTAGCGTGAATGTTTTCTTCGGCAGGAGTAAAATAACCCACGGGCCAGCGGATATAAAAAGAATCGCAGATTACGGTTATTTGGCGGACGTTAAAAACCTCAAGAATAGACGTGATGCGTATCTCACGTTCAATCACGGGTGATGGTCGGACCCCAGGCCGACTCAGGAGCGTCTGCAACTCCAGTGCCGACTGCAAAAAAGACACTGTCACAACCAGTGACAAGGCAACTGCGTATACGTGTCAGCACTCAGAGCCGACAACAGAAATGGAACCTGGTGACCGGTTCATGATTTTTGATTTGTGACCCCATTTGACCCGACCCGACCCGGCCGAAATCGCTGATCCGGCGACCCAGCGACCCGCGATCATAGCGACTCGGTTCTATTTGTTCCCAACATCTTTGCTTATTTTTATTATATCAGTCAGACTTAATCGAGAATAGTTTCTACGGAGTTGAGCGCCCAGCTCATTTAGCGGTATATAGAAGAATCGTTGTATTGCGAAGAAATGGTGGGTTCTGTCACAGAGGGCGCCAAAAGTCCGTCGTTCATTGCATTTGTCTGGAAACTTGTTCGCTTGAGTAAGTAAGTAAGTGATTGATTGATTGATTGCTCGTATATAAGCGAAGCACGCACGAACAGACAGACCACAAGAGACTCTCACTCGGCTGAGTGTGACGTCACTTCCGGTTGGCTGTCGTCACATCCGGATATTGACAGTCGCGTCACGTGATTTATCGACTAGCCGTTCTAGCAAAGCAACCGTATATACTGTAGTCTATTCTCTATAGCAGTAGCAGCATCAATAAACGACTGAATGGGTGTAGAATTTGACGTCCCGCTCAACACGATATAGCGGTAGGCCTACGTCATTTCAGGGACGAGTGTTTCGTGGCAATTACTCGCCCTGGTACTGACCATGACAGTGGCAGCATCAAGCTACGGAGCGTGTCAAAGTCCCCGCCCGACAGAGACCGACCGGCCCGGCCACGTGACGATACATCTGTTCCGTTCCAACGAACAGACGCCGAGGGACGGGGAGAGGGGGGAAGGCAAGGAGGTGAGAAAGGGACAGGTGTCCACTGTGTGTGAGGGAGGACAGAAGCGACCCCGGGTCGGACCCGCCGGGATCATGTGTTCTGCTCTGTTTTTGGCTGATCGGTCAGCGGACGGACGGACGAAATTTATTCAACGTTGCCTTTCTACAGACAGACAAACAGATGGAGAGACGGACAAGCAGAGGGGTAGGTGGACGGAACATTCGTTGTAGTGACAAGACTTGCTAGATTGACCGTAGTCGATCGATCTACGAGTCTGCAGACTAAGAACTGCGGCTGACCGAAACCCCCATCAGGACCAAACCCACCACCCCTCCTCCTCTAGTCAACTACGTCCACTTTACCGACGAAAAATGGCAGAACTGATATGGCTACTGGTCGGGATGTAGTTTAAGGAGGTTCTAGCTCAGATGACAGAATTGCCGAAAAAGTTAATCAGCGGTAGCCGAGTGGCGAATGTTCAAGCGCAAGACTGTGTTTCAAAAGATCATCAAAGAGCCGATGTATCAAACAGGAAAAAAATGACTGAAAACAACTGGACGATGAATGCTTAACTTCTGGGGGTATTTTGTCGTACTTAGCCGATGGAAAATTTTAAATGTTGAATTAAAATCGCATTGGAGGAAAATTATGTCCCGAAACTGCTGTAGGACAGATTACGGTACCCATGGCGCCTTCCCTCTGTTCTTTCTCTGCCGAGATGAGGTCCCCCTCGAAGCTAACGATTTTCGTTAAAATTGTGAGAATGCCCAGGCTATCGACTAAAACGTGGAAAATTTATTTCCACGCCATAGAATTCTTTCCTCCGTGGTTTCTGTAAGTTGCTAACTGAACTCATGGAGAATCCGTCACATCTTGCTGTGAGATTCTGTTTCTGCCGAGATGCGGTAGGTTGGTCCGTCGGTCTCTCTCGCGGAAATTCTATTGTTGCCGCCGCCAATACGACGCGCGGAAACGCCACCGCCGCCGACGCTATTTGGGATTATTTTTTAACAAAAAACTCCAATTTTTGATGTTTCACGAACTCATGTGCAAAACAGCTAAAGTCAAAAAGTATAGCACTAATATACTAATGCACTGCTTATAGCTTAATCTGTTTTCCGACGCTATTTGGTATTGGCTGGTCGCGAGGCTACTTGCCGCTATCGCCGTTGCCTTCGCGTCTTTATGGAATTGTCGATATGACGCTAATGCGATCGAAATAGCGGCCCGGATTTTGATGTCGGATTACGCAGCGGATAAGCTGCGGATTTGGACCGGCGCGAGTGTTATAAAGGGAAATCGGCTCAGGGACCGTATGAGGGGACGCGAGGAAAGGAGATTATACGGTCTTCTCGCTGACGAGACCGCAAATTGATTAGACCACGTGACCGAAATGACAAGCAAATACGTAGCGCTGCGAATACACAAATAATAAACACACTCGATAAACATTGGCCCGCACGGCAACCGTAATATAATTGGCCAGTACAATTACTTTAACCGCAAGCAGACGAGAAGTTTTTAGTTAAGATTTTTTGCACTGTATTTTTTCACTGAATATATGAGGCGCTTAGAAGTTAACGATTATGGTAGTTGTAAATCTGCAGTAGCCTTAACACCGTATTTATTTTATTCTTCTTGTATTACTCCACTTTTGTTTTATATACGTCTGAGTATTGTATACTTAAAACCTATTTATACTAATAGCAAGTTAAAGCAAATTTACCAAGAGTAGAATTGACCGTACTTGTATAACATAACTAAAGTAAGTAAGTAAGTAAGTAAGTAAGTAAAGTGTAAATTTATATAGCGCATACTCAAAAAGATCTCTAATGCGCTTATAATACATTTTGTGGCGTGGTTATGTGTAAAAATTTAATTAGAAATGTTGCACCAGTCTTTAAAAAATGAGCAAAAGATTGTCTGTGGTTACATTTAAAAAACAAAAAAATGCAACATTTTTTTAGTTCACATCAATGTAACCACGGCTCCTAAGACCGGTTGGTTTATCTTGTCTTGTAAGACGCGCATGGATGTGCTGTGTTCAGGCGGCATAGACAACAGAGTCCACGCACGTAGCGCGAACATCGGTCACGATGGACAGCGGCGTCCTGCAGCAATTACCGTTGCCGGTGTCGAGCTACACTGAACATCAATTAGTCTTAGTCGCTAATGCTACTGACGTCAGTGCTGCTGAGGCTGCAGTGTCAACACAGTCTGTCGGCGCTGCTGCTGGCGTGGTCGCCGGCACAGCTCTACGCGCTGGCAGTCCGTGGCTCTGGGCACCTCACGTCGCTATTGGGGTTCTCCTGCTTCTCCTCATGGCCGCCTCGTTCGTCCGCTTCCACTGCAAGTACGGCCACAACTCTCTCTGTGTCAGCTCTCTGCCACGGAGTGATGTGCCACTTTTGACGACGTTGGCGAACATGCGGCGCCGAACATTGTCCTCCGAAGCTCTTGTGAGCTGTGATGAACTCGCGTTATCTTTCCACGATGCACGCAAACTATCGAGAGGCTCAAGTACGGCTACAAGTACCGCACCGGGAGTCAGTCGTTCAGCTCGACGTTGCGACTCGCGCCGAAGACCGCGTGGACGCTAGACAAGATGTCGGCAACGTCACTGCCGCGGTCGAGGTCGGGCCACGGGGCGACCTTCGGCGGTGGAGCAACAGCGAGCCGGCGAGGCACGCGGACGGCGGCCGTGATCGTCCTGAAGACGGTCGGCGGCGGCGGCAGTGCGGGGGATGCCGCGGCCATCAGTCTGCCGCGACGCTCCGTCGAGAGCGTTGGTGAATCGACCACGACATTCGACGACGTCGAACAACCGTCACGGATCAAATCAACGCTGTACAGCACGAGTGGCGGCAGCACGCTGAGCGTTGAGCAGCATCAGTGCAAGCTGGCGGACGCAACCATGCTCGACATGGTGGACCTCATGTCGACAAGCCGCGGCAGCGACGAGGACTGGGCGACGCTCGGAGGATTCCACGCCTCGGTCACAGCCGCCGACCCGTGGTCCGCGATCATACATCGTCAGGACACCGCCCACGTCGTGACTTCTGCCGCCGTCGAGCACGGACAGACGGACCAGCGACAGAGTGAAGCGGACTTGTCTGGAA
>Ga0209367_1007668_pt1 | contig 14842 bp, 6 predicted proteins | sample WorMetLIZISLAND2_FD_187412 | JGI IMG/M metagenome (GOLD analysis project Ga0209367, IMG submission 187412) | Marine gutless worms symbiont microbial communities from Max Planck institute for Marine Microbiology, Germany - Olavius geniculatus... ... | reverse complement strand
TTCAATTTTGTTAAAAAATTTCAAATTCAAATTTTGAAGACAGCACAGCTGGAATTCTTGGGGAGTTTTGACATGTTATTCCTAGTGCTTCAGACTAACTATTTTGAAAAAATCAGCTTGATACTAATTTTTCCTTAGTTGACCCCAATATGACCTAATACTCCTGGACTATTAGGGGGGTACCCCTCTTCGACGCCATCGTTCGAGGGGAACCCCTGCACCCAGTGGCATGAAGTTTTGTCACGATAAACTAGAGACCTTGGGGCAGCCCACAGTAAAGATTTCGTGATCCTAGCTTGCACCGTTTTGATACAGCTCACGAGTGTGACAGACAGACAGACGGACAGACGGACAGACGCCCAGACGATGGCAAAGTCGTACACTGGCTCTCGATTGGCGCCGAATTCAATGACCTTAAATGACCTTGAACGCCACAATGATGGGTTTTATGGAATTTTTGGCGATTTCGGACTGCGACGCAAGTCTTCATTTACAAGGTAGCGCTACGCTACTATCGTTATGCGATCCAGATAGATAATTTGGCATTTGTATATTAACTTAGCGTGAACACCCCAATTTTCAGCTAAATTACTGAACCGGAACTGCTATAGTCTTTCGCGCGTCTCGTGAGCATTAGCTCAAATTCCCTGTTTACATTGTCAGCCACGTCACTTAGAGGACACAATTTGAAGCTATTCAAGTCATTTGCATCAAGACGTTGTTGCAAAGAATTCTTAATCTTATCAGTCGTGGATGAATGGAACTCGCTGCCCGATTCAGTCGTGAATGCCTGTACTGTTGACACGTTCAAGGTCCGCCTTGACCGGTTCATGGGATGATGGGAGACCGAAGATTCTTATGAAGCTTAACAACAGCTCATCAACTCTGATCTGATCTGATCTGACCTTTGTGTCTGGTCTTTGTGCACAAAATTTAACTGCCTTAAATTTGTAAAAATATTTTTTTCTGTAGAAAAACTCGGTTGTCAGCCCTGATCACGACGTTAGATCATTATCGAATCGTTTAAAATTAAAATTCTAATAATGACCCACCCCTAATTTTGCTATGATTGAATAGTCTTTGGGGAGGGTGTGGTTGTTATTAGAATGACATCGACAGTTGTTATTTTCGGCTTATTCGTTTTATTAGCATACAACATACTTGCAAACACATCTGAAGCGCCGTCCGATTTGATCCTAATACATATTGTGAGTTATTTTGTAAAGAGATGTTATCGTACTGCACATGGTGTTTAGTTTTGTGCAGGCAGGCGTGGTCAGGTGTCTTCAACTTGTATACAAAAAATATATACAAACAGATGAACATACCTCTGGCAACAAACGATGATGCCCTGTTTAACTAAACGATCCTATTTATGAGTATGTTGTCTGGTTATTAACCCAGGTTGAGAATCAAGCATTTGTATACTATTCACCTAGTTACGGTTGTTAGTTATGAATGGATAGGTCACAGATGCAGACTACATGGATTACCCTGTGCAAGTTTATGAATGTGCCATAGGCAATTTGCATACCTTTTGTCTCCTGTAGTGTTACCTTAAGTACAATTCTACGTGATTGGTAAACATTAATAATTGTGATGTTATGCTAATTTGAAAATGATGCTACTCATGGTGAACCATGCCTGAGCAATGCTGATGTGATCTGTTCAAAATGAATACAAACGCATTTTGTTGCATATAACTTGCTTGACAGCCGTGCCGTAAATGTGTCGTTTGTGGATGTTAATTTATGTTAGTAATATAAGGTTATGAAATGTGTAGTTGTACAGACATGGGGACAGAAGTCCAACCAAATCATATCCAAAAAATCCATACAATGAGTCTGTATGGCAGCAAGGTTTAGGAGAACTGACAATGGTATGTGTGTAATTTTCAGTCATTTAAACTACCCATAACTGTTTTTGTATTGTTATTGTGATATATGAATTTTAATTTATGATATATGCTATTTGATTATTGTCTGGTTTTTCACAAGCTTTTTACATTTGTATTTTTAGAGGTATTTTACGGTTAAATTATTAGGGCTATCACAGTTGTGTTTTTAGCTTAGCTGGTGATGACAGCTTATTTTAGTGTAATGCGTTTTTTGAGAGAACAGTCTCAACAGCCAAAATCATATTTTTCTAAGCTAGCTGTACAGTTTATTATGTGAAATGACATATGTTGTTCTGATGTGTGAACTGTGTTGTATGCATTTAATTCTGAAGTATATGATTTGTAGGAAGGCATGAAGCAACATTATGCATTAGGCCAGTACTTTCGTAAGCGTTATATTGAAGGACAGCCGTACAAACTTCTGAAAGAAACTTATGATCGCTTTCAAGTAAGTTCTGTGGCACAGCACTGTGACAGAAATAAGATTTAGACACCATCATATTTAAGGCCTCTATTTTTGTTTGCTATACATTTTCACAGTACAAACATTTAGATGAATCTTATGATCATCATCAAGTGAATTTAAGATATTGCAAAAATAAAATGGTGATATTTTGAACAGTGAGAAGCATGAATGAAACTGCAGTCACATTGGTCTTAGCCATATTATCTTGACCAAGTTAGTTAAAGTCTGTTAGTCATTAATATCTTAGAAGACAGAAAGTTCAGTGCATTGACTTAAGGACCAGAGTAGTGTTGCATAGCACATATCTAGGGTTGTCTATCAGTGGAGTTTTGCAGTCTGAAAATGTAGCATTTATTGTGTGATGTCTGTTCTTTCAGGTGTATATACGAAGTACCGACTATAATAGAACATTGATGAGTGCATACTGTAACCTGGCTGGTTTATTTCCGCCACAAGGTTCTCAAGTGTGGAATGAAGATCTTTTGTGGCAGCCTATTCCAGTGCATACAGTGCCAGAAGACTCTGACTATGTGAGTTTATATGTTTAATTTAAGATTAGTATGGATAAATGTTTTTAGTGGTTAGGTTTTGTAAAAAAAATTATCAAAAGTCAGCAGTCATTGATTAATTGCTAGCATTGCTGCATTAATTGTCACATTCATTTTTTAGTGAAGCTGAGGCTTTCTAGTTGTGAAATGAGCTACAGTGTAGTTGGGTTTTTGGGTTGGTAATTGCTTAATACAGTTTTTTTCTCATCAAACAACATCTCAAGAGCTGCAGTGTATCTGTAGTTGAAGTTTTGGATGTGTGGGAAGTCGATGCTCGTACCAAACTATTTGCCTTCAGTCTGAGCTTCACAGAGGAGGCCATGCTGGAGGAACTTTGCTTGTGTCATAGAATGGTATATAAGAACAGTTTCTGCAATTTTGGACAACTACTGTCATTAGTTAGCCTTAGCAGCTATGATTCCATAGTTCTCTTTTGCTACAAACTACCAATTTAACATAGTTTACTTGTGTTATTGTTTGCTGATAATTATATTAATGAAATGGTGTATTATACAGCTACTGCACTTGGCTAAAGTATGTGACAAATACAATGAAGTCCTTGATGGCATCCATGAAAATGATTTTGTAAAGGAAATGGAGCAACGAGACAAGGCTAGTTAGATTTCTGCTGTTGTGATGAATTAGTACTGTCGATGTTTCATATATGCATATGTCAACCATTTAGTGATTTGTTGATGATGATTGAAGACATTGGTGTATATCATAAAGTGCATTGTTATTTGACAGCATTATTGTAACAGTGGATACAGCTATAGCTGCATTACAAGACCCAACTCTGACTTAAGTGTCATAATTAGGTTGCTCTTAGAACATGTAGTTGTAAGGAAAAGATGTGATAAAATGTTTTTTATGCTTTTCGATGCGAATTATATTATGGCAACTTAATGGATGTTAAGTTCAAATTATTATGTGGACTATTTCACATACCATACTTTGACATTTATTGGCGATTTATTTTTATTGCTATTGTGAAAGTATAACAGATTTAGGATGCTAGATACTTAAAACTCTTTATTTTTTTGCACAAGTAATTACAGCAACTCAAACTTAACTGAATGGAAGACTGAAGTTGCTGCCAAAATAATTATAATATACAGTATCGTAGTTATTTGGTGATTCATGCCACTTTTTACTCCTCATGTGCTACATTCCTAACATAGCAAAGAGGATTATATGAGATCAGTGTAATATTGAGGACCAACCGACGAACCAACGACTGACTTCTGTTCCTGGAAGAGCCTTCCTGGAAGAACTTCAAACGGCCATATCTCCATAACGGTACCAGATAGACACATGGTCTCAATGGACCACCCATAGGAAGTCAACCACCATGAGTCAAATGGTCACGTGTCTGATGACGTCACATGACCTCGAAGGTCAAGGTCGTGACCCCATTATCTTTGAGGCTCCATATTTTTATAACCGTGCTAGATAGACGGGGAGACAATTTCCAATAACGATTTTGACGCCAGCCACTGTTAGTATAATATTAAACCGGTCTCAAATTGACGCCGGGTCTCTAATACAAGTTGAAAGGAACAAAAAAGCACTTAGAATAATACAGGAGAAAATAATGTGCACAAGGAGTACATTAGATTGGTCACAATCTAATAATATTTCTTGTATATCCTTGCTACTGGTAGGTGTTTGGTGTTGTTTTGCAGAAATTCTTTGAGTACATTAGAGAGAAAACTGGTGTTTACAACTTGACTCTGAGGGACACATGGGATGTTGCTGACACGCTATTATGTGAGGTCAGTCTCACCTAATTCCCAGTGAATTTTCACTTGCATTGTTTCATATCCTGTCTAACCATGAGTTATTTCAAAAATCGTTTTTCAGTAGTATTAATTAATTAAAATTTTAGCACCCAGATATCATCTGATGCACATGCTGAGAAAATTGGTCAACAATTAACGACTGTTTGGATACTAAATTAGTTACGATTGATCACTGAAGCGTTGTAAACCGTTCGTCATATGAAATGTTTAAAGTGTTCTTTATCTGAGTCCAGACATGGCTGCAGATGAGCCAGGCTTGTGAAAGCTTTAAGCAGTTCTCTTCTGGGAGGGTCATTCCTGACCTTCTGCGATGTGCTGCTCATACCGCACAACATCAGTGATCCATTAGCAGGTGTGTTGCGGTGCAGTTGTATGTTGTACTTTGACAGAATACTCATAACATGACTCTACCAGACTGGGCCAACAAAACGTGGGATGGTCGGACGACTTACGACAAGCTACAGGCATACACAGATATTGTTATCAGTCTGCGATACAGTGAGCCAGTGCTGATCAGGTTGTCTGGAGGTCTGTATCGTCATCAGTGTTAGTTTATTGCGTAGCAGCATCTCTGTTAGTAGTTTGGAACAGCAGAGATGTAGCTGTTACAAACTGCTTCTTCTACTGTATTTGATTTTGGATTAATTGTCCAATTTTACCACATTGCTACAATATTACCAGGTTCCCAGAATGTTCATTTTTGGCACGTGGCAGAAAGCAGAACTGATCCTCGATTAAATGCCTTTTTGTAAGCCAGTCAACAGAGCTAAAGCACTGAAGATAACTACCCTAGGCTGCTAGTGGGAAAGATTTCAGTAATGGATTGAGCTATGATTATAATACATTAAGATTGTTACATTCTGTTGTTGTTATGTCCAGGTCCATTGTTAGGACAAGTAGTTAAGAACATGAAAGACAAACGAGATGGCAAGAGTTCACAGCAGAAAGCATTCGTATACTCGGCAGTATGCAATTTATCTGTGTTTAAATTGTCTGCCATTGATTGCATGCTTAGTACAGGGTGGTCCATAAAAGAAATTGAACATACTAGCTTTGCATAGATCAGTCAGTGAGATAGTTTCAGAAACATTTAGCCTTGATCATTACAGTGAAGGGTTCTCATATTGAACACTGTGATTACATTTTAATCATAACCACCTGAAAGTGTATTAATGAAGACTAATCGTTTCTGAAACTGTCAGATTATGTTTCACTTTTGTTTGCCCACCCTGAATATACATGATTTTTATGATCAGTTTCTGTCTCTACACTGTGGTTCATGAAAAATTTGGCACTTTACTTTTGACAATATCTTTGCCAGTTATTGACCGATTTTCTAAATTTTTTCACCGGCACACTCTGCGGACAATTTGGTTATTATATATTTCACCACACCATAATTCCATTTTTTCATTACCTAGTGAAATATAAATGCAAGGAAAAACTAACGACAATGATGAACATTTAGGTAAATGGAAAAAAACACATCAGACCAACATTGCGATGAATAATTCATATGATACTAAACTGTGTTAGACCCACACAGTTTAGTGTCATACAGATCGTTTACTGCAATGTTGGCCTGAAGTGTTTTTTGTTCATTCACTAAATTGTTCGTTTGTTATTATCATTATGCATTCATATTTCATTTATATTTCACAAGGTAGTGTAGAGACGCATTTATGGTACGGTGGAGTATATAATAACCACCTTATTGCACATTGTCCGCAGAGTCTGCCAGTGAAAGAATTTTGAATATTGGTCAATAATTGGCGAAGATGTGGACAGAAGTTAAGTGCCATGTTTTTATGGACCACCCTGTAGTTGTCTATATTCTGATGTTTATCTGTGCTTTTCTGTAGCTATGTTTGTGTGAATTTCTGCAGCATGATACTACAGTGTCTGCGTTTCTCAGTACAATGGGAATATTCAACAGGATTGCACCCGTGTATACATCTTCAGTTCTTGTAGAGTTGTTTAACACTAGCGGACAGTTCTCTGTGAAGGTCTGGTACAGGAACAGCACTGCACCTGATGCAGAACCGTTTCAAATGATCATTCCAGGTAACGCATTATCTACCAGTGGCTGTGGCAATTGCTGTGTGCATGAGTGAACTGCTACAGCGATGCAGTTGTTTGAAAAAAATGTTCTCTGTTTTAATCAGCCATCATAAGTCATCAGTTCAATAATGTTGACTATTTCAATACTTTCCAAGTCATATTTGGTGTAGAATCTTTTTGTAATAACTTCACTTACTCCTTATTCACAGTTATCAATTTGGAGATGCTTTTTGATGAATAAAGAAGTTTGTGCAGTTTTATGATCCTGGTATGCATTTTTTGTGTTTTTGTGCTATCACAATGATGATTGTCGTTGTTAAGAACTTGCTGTTCTAGCAGTGGAGTGTCTGTTGTGGTTTGGTGAATGTAGGTTGTAAAGCATCATGTCCGTTAGATGAGTTCATCGAGCTAACACAGGCAAACATTCCCACGGATTGGAAGGCCGAATGCAATACAGGCAACAGTTAGTCTGACTGTTCTGCTTATATGCTGCTAGCTGACAGTTTTCAGCATTGTTCTGTCAATGCATAGCATGCAAACATGTGTTGTACACTCTTGTTACTTCTGTTTGTCAGTCCATTCCATCGGTAAATTGCACCAGCGACCTCATCAAAACGATGAGAGATACAGTCTGTCTTTGGTCTATTGTTGACGGTATCAGCTGGAAACTGGAGATCCTCAGATGGACCAAAAATGCTGAAAAATAGTCGATTCAGATTTTTTTTGTAGCCCACAAGGTCAAAAAGTCGGCTTCACTTGCTGATACACTGTTTTGTTATAAGGGGGTGCCAAGTTTTACGTGCTGACATACTGTATAAATTATTGTATTACTGTCAATATTTGTGATTTGTCAACTGACCTCTCAGACAATTAAGTGAAGATGAATATCAGGGAACTTCATTGTGCATAAAGCCTGCTCCAGACTCGGAATTTCAACAGGAAAACGGGCTGTGCCATGCTATAAAACAGACTCGATCACAACAGGCCGGGCCTAAAATCGAACGGACTGGGCCTGGTCAAATGTTTCACAACTATACACTGGTTTGATATCTATGTCTGTCTCTCTGTGTCTGTTATCTAATCTGTCTAATTGTGTTTCTGTATCGCTACGGACAGTAGAAAATCACGGCAAAAAATAGCAAAAAAAACACGGCAAACTTAGTGAAAATCACAAAAATCATGGCAAAATCACAGCATCAAATTACGGGCCCCAAAACCATTATAAAGTTTATAAAACTCAACATCTAGCATTGACGACCATCATTACATGTAGTGCAAAGTTTTTGTTTGTAAAATTTTGTTGCTGCAGAGCATTAAAATACAAATTTCTACAATGATGTCCCTGTCACATATTGCGCCAGTAAGTAACAAAGCATACTGACGTGGTAGCAGTAGCAGAAGTAAATATTCTTGTGTTAAAATCACACCATTTATGTTGATTAAAAACGAAAAATTATTGTAAAAAACATTAAAAACGGCGAAATCACTGCATTTTGGCTAAAAACATGGCATTTTGACAAAATCACAGCATTTGACAAAAATCATGGCTTCTGTGATTTCCATGTTTCCGTGATTTTCTACTGTCCCTATGTATCGCTGTGTGTGTTTATGTTTACAGTGTGGCTGGTTATCACAGTAGTGGTCGTTAGTCTTCTTCTTGTTATCATTGGTCTCATCGTGATCGTCAAGCTGATACAAAGACGACGCATTGTTAATCGTTACCGACGCCTTCAAACCAATGATGTGACAATGTCTACTAGATAATGATCCAAGAACACGTTAGCGTTGGTCAGCCATTTATATCTCTGGTTTTTGGAAATTTTAAGTTATTAAGCTTATGCTGTGGTTTGTTCTGGTAGTGTCGTCCAACAGGGTCTCTTCAGAGTGATCGTATTTTATTTAAGTTAAATAAGCAGTAGAATATTATTTGAATTGTGTAAATTTATTTCAGTTTAGTTGGTACCAGTACATGGTTTTTTAATCGTATGCAGAGGTATGTTGCATCTTTGCCATTGTGATCAGAGACTGATTATATATTTTTTATTGCCCCTGTCTATTCCTATGGGTGGAGCTTGTGATTTCAAGACCTGCTACTGTCATGGGCATTGGACATAGCCATTCTTTTTGTGTGTACGATTGTGTCAGTGAATCAGTTCGAACTGGTTAGTAACCAGAAGAAGAAGAAGATTTTGCATGCTCATCCCCTTTTGGTGCTTTGAGCCAGCGAGGGTTAAACCCAATTAAGCTAGCATAACAAGCCAAGTCAGCCGGATGGCCAGCTTTCATTAACAGACAGCGCCTTTAACCGACTGCATCGGTATACCAGCAGTCCTGGCCACAGAACCTACTGTTATGCAGAACTTACAGCGATAGTCGTAACCACCGCCAGTACTCATTTTACCATCCCACGTAGGGTAGAAGACTGAGTCGACCCAGTTGCCTTGGCTTCGTACCGTGGACACTCACCCATCCAAGTACTAACCAGGCCCGCCGTAGAGTAACTCCATTGATTTGACTCAACGTGTTATCACTATGCCATGCCTCCAACCGACCAGGTGTCTTTCATTTTGAGCGCCAGCATTCCAGATTCGTTTGGCCTATCGATCATCCATTCCATTATCTGCCACCTTTGCCACTGTGTTTTTGCAACCTACATCAGTCTCCGAGAAAAGTGAGTATTCCATTTACATTGATTGGTTGGTGAACAAAGTGTTTCTCCTAGTACTTTTTGTTTGTATTTGAGGTACTGCTTAATTTGCCGATGCAAGCCGGTTTTTAGCTTTTATCACAATATTATTTTATTCTTGTGCAATTCGTATATTGTTTTATGTATATATTGTATAGTATGCCAAGACAACTGAGAAATGCTATGTGCTTATATTCAGAGTTATCATTACACTACCGTGCCTTGCTTTTGTGGACTGTGCCCTCCAACTGTACAGTAATAATTGCTAAAGAACATTTCGTCAATTTCCAGGTATTTTGCGTTGTGCATAAGAAGAGCTTCCATGGTTTAAAAACAGTCTACTGACTGGTTAACCAGTTAACAAATTAACTGCTTCGCACATCCCAATGTTGCATACACTAATTGTTTAGTTATTAAGAATTTGCATTTGTCATTGCAACCACTGACGTTTTGACGTCAATAAATGTCTCAATCCAAGAGCTAAGATTTGAAAGTGTTGGCTGGCATGCAAAGCTGTTGAACTAAGTTTCAGTGTAAATGGAGCTTGAGCAAAACCCTCATCACAGTGAGTTAGTGTGTACAGGGTTTAACGTCCAACCCGACACAGTATAGGTCATTTCGGCGATAAATTGCACATACACATAATAACAGAAACAGTTAAGAAACTGCAAGTTTAACCTTTACAGAAACACAAGAACCTAAAATTGTAAGAACTCTATTATACGCGTGCATATGTAATAAAAAATAAATTTCTAATAATCTTCCCGGTTATCCTCCAGACAGTCATCAATCTCAATGCTATCTATTAGAGGACAGAGTGAACTTGGGATGAATGTGAAATTTGATGCAGAATTCATTTATAACATGTCTATAAAATATATTTATGCGAGTTTATTTGGTTGCTGTTCCGCTAAGGCTTAAGTTTGTCAATATTCATCTGCAGCATCCACCAACTGATGACTGTTGGATAAACAGGGAAGATTATTAGAACTGCCAATTACATATGCAAAATTACAATGGCTAGTTCTTAAAATGTCAGGTTTAAGTTGTTTCTGTGTTTTACGTTTCATATTAGGTTTTCTGTAAAGGTTAAACTTACTCTTCAATTATCATGTGCATTTTGACTGTTCAATTATTATGCGCATTTTGCCTGTAAAGGTCATCCCCGAAATGACCTATACTGTGTCAGGTGGGACGTTAAACCCTATACACACTCACTCACTCCAGCATCACAAGTGGTTCATTACCGGAAAGCGCCAGTGCTTTTGCAGTAAGAAATTCAATGTTAACAAAAAATGCTAACAATATGCCAACATTTATTTGCACACACATAGCCAATTAGCCATATAAAGCTTGAATGTGACATACTTGTGATTCATAATGGCACTCGGCTAGGCGTGTTGGTATTGTGCATACAAAACAATACTTTTAAGACGATGCAGCATGACTCAAGACTGGAAAATGACGCAAAACGCAGCCAACGCGTGACGGATGACACTCTACAGTACGCAAATCATTTATACATGAAGCATTCATACAATGACGAAACCACAGAGACAAGACGGACTACACTCTACAGAATGATTCGAATGCAGCGCCATACAACTAATGTTCAACACTAAAACAACATTACCACAGCAGCTACAGTACACAGTCACTGCGTACAAGCTACTCTTTTGAGTCAAAAAAAAGTATGCCACTAAGTTTTTGTTGACGTAACTTAACTGATACACACATCTGTTTCACACTGGCAAAGCGTCTAGAAAATGCAATAAAGTGATCACTAAATATCTGTTAAACTCTGCAAGAAGATTTTGAATACCGAAAAATGATACAGCAAGTGAAAAAAGAAATGAGAACTGGAGGTTTAATGCGAGTATTTAAGGTTGATGCTTGTCCTATGCAAGTACATCATTCAGAAAGATGTTTACAAAATGCAACACAATTTTCTGTCATTAAAGCACCAGCAAAGTTTCTAAGGAATGGTGTGCTCTGCAGTGATTACTACAAGTATCCTGGAGCTTGTGAAAATTTGTCATTTTTTCATCATAAGTTTCTATGAGTAAAAACTTGGTGGCATACTTTTGAACTCACGATGTAATTACAAACTTGAAACAGAACCACAGCATAAAAATATATTTTCAACAAATCTTCAAACTGAACATCATTTTACATTAAACGAAATTATAAAACTATTTTTAAAATGCACGGAACAAAAGGGTGAATCTCCTTGGCTAACAATAAAACATAATAAATGCTTAGGCATATGTCATAACATTATATCTACACAGTAACAATTATGCCAATGTTTTGCAGGCAAACATACAGCCTAAAAACCAACCTAACCTGGCTAAAGCTCCCAATGCCAAGCTTAGGTGAAAACTAGGGGTTTTAGCAAGACAGGGGTCTAAACAACCGACATATGGAGCTATGGGCTTGGGATCTCAAGACGAAGCCTTCAAGAGGTGGATCCGACAGCTGCATCCAAACGCTGTTGTTGCAAAGTCCGTCGACACTCTCCCCCCTCTATCCCGCCATTGGGTATTCGGCTGCGGACCAGCCGAGGCTGAAAAATGACAGAAAACATTTGATTTGCGCCGATAACAAAAAAATGTTCTTTTCTCAGTCAAAACAAACAGAGTTACACTGATGGTGTGCATGCAGCATATTTTTTACAAGTGGCACAACAATTTAGGCAGGAATAATACAATAAGCAATAAACCATTTACTTCTGGTATATACAGAAAGCCACTTTTAAGTATACTGCTATTCTAAATGCGTGTTTTATATTAACATAGAGAAGATCCTGTATTACTAACTGTTCAGCACTCGCTCCGTGAAGTAAATCTATGAGTTTTGTACGGTACTTCAAAAAACAGTAAAGACAACATTTCCTTGCAGAACATGAAAGTACATAACTGTCTGCATCTGCAGTTGATGGTGTGGCACTTATCACAGCAATCTGATATCTCAAAATGACACCCAATGCACCAGAGGCACTCATTCAGTTACAAAAGAATTACTGAAGCCAACAAATGCTGGAGGCACACTATCAGATAAGTCTTCAAACAGCCATCTACACTGCACAGTAAGAATCATGAAACAAAAATCATCATGCCAAAATAACATCTACGTACAAATATACGGTATATATGCTGTAGTCAACCACAGCGCAGGATAATGCAGTTGTTACAACACCTAGATGCCACGAAAGTCGAATCTGCCATCATCTGTGATGGTAGTCACTTACAGTAAAACAAGCACGCACTAAAGTCTGTCTTCAATTTTGGCACGTGTGTACTCACAGCAGTGAAAACTAAGTGTCATTTGAATGTCAACGCTGCACTGAACAACTGAGAAAGCTGCAGGCATTAATAGGCACAAAGCAGGTCTTATGAATGCAACCAAATAACATAAAGAAGACAAACTAGACTGGATATGCAGCTATATACCGAGAGAGCTTACCAAAAAGCAGATGGCTTATGTTGGCCTTTACCAAAACCAGCATGTTATCACTATTACCATGTAGCAATAATATGGCAAAACCAACGAAGAAAGACATCCGTTCAGTGCTGACATAATACGCGGCCGTCCACCGTACTTATTTCTAATTTCAATTTGAAAAGTCACTTTTATATTGCACAGCACTGTGCGTAGCGTGCCAGTGCCAAAAAGGGAATGGTTCACAGCGCCCATAAGTAAATACATTGTGTCTGGAAAAAAACATCATGGACATTTTCCATTGTAACTTAAAGAAAGATAATCAGATTTTAATAATTTTTGACACCAATATTTCTGACACAACTTGCGATCAAATGATTGTCCAATTTTCCACTGCACCCATTGTCTGCTTCTGCACTACTTGGGGAAAAATCAACGAAATATTGCATTTTTTACCCTATTTCGTCTCTTCAGGTTTTCCCGGGTAGTGCAGAAACAGACATTTGGAGACGAGGGAACTAAAACGGTCATTTGATGGCAAATAGTGTCAAAAATGCTTGCACCAAAAATTATTAAAATCTGTCAATCCTTCTTCAAGTAACAATCAATAATGTTGGGGATGCTTCTTGATGTATTTTCGTTCATTTAAAATCATATTTCGTTGGTTCAGTTTCCCCTAGGTAGTGCAGAAACAGACACTGGGTGAGGTAGAATACTGAACGATCATTTGATGGCCAGTTGTGCCAGAAACATTCCTACCAAAAATTATGAAAAATAGATATCCTTTCTTCAAGTGACAATCGATAATGTTCAACAAGTTTTTTCCGGACACGGTGTATTTATGCAAGACACTCTTGTTTTCTTTGACGCCTGGTGACCTTGATCTTTGACCTTTTGCACTGAAAATTGACACATCAGTTACCCCTGCCAAAAAAACGTCCACGTCAATTTCGTTTTGTTTTGGTGGACATGTGCGCAGAGAGAGAGAGAGAGAAAAAGATGGATGAGCAAAACCCGTTTATCGTTCGATAAATAAGTTACAAAACAGTGTCATTCTGTTAGTTTTCCAAATCTAAAAAATCTGAAATATATGTTTTGTAGGGAATTTTATTCTGAACACGTGCAGAAATTTTTTTGATGATTACGTCATTATTGTGAAGTCATCTGTTCAGAGAACACAGTCTACACATGTGTTATTTTCCCCACCAGTAATCTATTATGATGTCGCTAGTGACAAACCACATGGGAACAAAAAAAATGAATAAACTTAACAATGCCCTCTCGTTAAATGCTAATGACTAATGTTTCATTGTTCAACATATCGTCCAAGTTCACTCAAACATTTATCCTATCTGTCAACAAACTTCTGAATGCCCGATGCAAATAACGATGCTGGCTGCTGTCCATGCCACTAAAAACGACTGATTGCACCTTGGTATGTGATACAAATTTCTGCCCACCTAGCACTTTCTTACACTAAACCTGAACTGTTTGCTTTGTAAACATATATTGGATGCATCTCAGAGTGAATCTGATTGGCAGAAAATTTTTTGCCTACAAAAAAATACAATAACAGCAGGCTGTTCGTTACGGGAGAATTTCAGTGGCCACGTCACCGTATTTAATGTTTATAAATGACATCACAGATATGTCATCGTTATAAAACTCACAGCTGCTACTCAGAATTAAATTCCCTACAAAACGAATATTTCAGATTTTTTATATTTGGAAAACTAACAGAATGACGCTGTTTTGTAACTTATTTATCGAATGACCCTTGTATAATAAAATATAAATGTACAAAACATCAGTTTATACACCTGTTAACGGCAACATTTAAGGACTTGCACATCGAAAACAGCAAAAATTACAAAAGGTGATATTGCCTGCATCACACTGACTGTGTGTCAATGTGCTGCTGAATAATATCACCTTTTGTAA
>Ga0209367_1007665_pt1 | contig 14843 bp, 4 predicted proteins | sample WorMetLIZISLAND2_FD_187412 | JGI IMG/M metagenome (GOLD analysis project Ga0209367, IMG submission 187412) | Marine gutless worms symbiont microbial communities from Max Planck institute for Marine Microbiology, Germany - Olavius geniculatus... ... | reverse complement strand
ATCCTGTTGTACACAGAGTGGAGCATATCATCTCTGTGAATCCCGTTGAATGCGTTTGTAAAGTCGAGCTTTACCAGAACGTGGTCCCGAGGCATAGCCTCTATGTATCTACTATTATTATTATTATTATTACTATATTTAATGCTAAGGTAGCCTTTTCGTGTGATAAATACCAACGTAAAGTAGCCCTTGTACATAAAGGTGCCCAAAGTCAAGTACACTTTATGTCAAAGGCAGTATTTCTTTTTTGTTACTTGCATTTTCATCGTCAAACGATCTATATGGGTTCATTTACTTACAAAAGTTTGACATTTGCGGTAAAAATTAAGAAAATATGCCGCACTAATCTTGTAGTTAGTAGTCGAACTGAACACGGTTATTATCGGCGTACCACAAAATGCTAACTAAAGGAACCTTTTCGTTTTTGTGCTTTTTCTTTTCTAAATGAAATTATTATATCAGAACAGCTTAGGTGCAACTTCACTTTTAGTTTTAAAGTGAGCTTGTCAAGTTACAGATCGCAATAAAAGATATTTCGTGTTTGCGTGCTATAATAATGACTACGCAACGTCTAATAACAGTCATGCTAGAAACAGCTAAGTAAAGTGTCCGTTGTCACGTGACAAAAAACCTTGACATTGACCTAGATAAAAAAGCGTGGCAGTTTTCTTTACTTGTCAAGTACTGCGTTGTTCTAATGTCTACTACAAAGTTTCGACCAACATAGGCTTACTAAATTTAATTTGCCAGGAACGCAGTTGTAGGCTCTGCCTAAACGTAATACATATTACAACAGCAGAAAATGTACGTCGTAGCCTAATAGGCCTACCATAACATGTCTGCTAGCCTACAATCATCACTGAAAGTATAGTAGTAATTTAATCTGCAAAAAAGTAAAAAATAACAATTCAATAAAACACTAATGCGGCCAAAACTACCATGCAGAAATCGCATTTTGTGTTGTTCTAAATAGTACAAAACTTCCAGCTGTCGCCAGGAAAAGCCAACCATACCTCTTACGTCTAAAGCCCAGCGTCTGACTTCCAATCACAGAGAGAAAGCGATTTCTTAGAGATAACGCAGGTTCATGCACACTATGTTCACCGAGCGCTGCTCTCGAAAGCTACAACTAACGCTAGTATAGCACACGTCGCGTGCAGTGACACGCGGTCATCTTGCCAAACGATATAAACGACTACAATCGTAAAAAAAATTAACGCAAATATTAAACACCGGTTTCGCAAATTTTTTTTACAATAAAAAAACCCTGCTTGGAAAGACGCGCAACAGCCTATATGTTCTTGTTGCAGTACTGGTCATCCAAAATCGATTATTTCCATCTTATCTAATACGGCGTTTTCTTATTAGTGATTAACAGTAGGTTAATTTTGGCGCTATGTCTCATCGTTTCCGACATATGGCCAGTTTTTCAGTGAATTTCCTACCCCGTAATTTAATCCTCAATTTAAAAACTTTTTTTGTTAAAATTTTGCAATCTCGAGCTTAAGGCACATGGCTAATTAGTGTAAAATTTCTACGACCTAACGCTTATCCATAATAGGCTTACATTTGTTACAGCCAACTGACTATAGGCGGACATACGGACGACAGACGACAGCGGTACCATAGGCCCTAAACTAAAATAACGAAAACACGCATGCAGAATACAGTGTAAAAAGATCATGCATTGTGTGGAAAAAAACATTTGTGGATTTTGTAGAACGTCTAAACTTTGGAAAAGAAGATAGCCTTTTCGTGCGAGAAATATAAACGTAAAGTAACCCTGAAGTACATAAACACGCCTAAAGTCCGGTACAACTTGTGTCAAAACTTTTCTTCTTTGTTACTTAGTTTTTCATCAGCAAAAAATATTTGTGGGTTTAGTTCTCGATAGAAGTTTGATATTTGTGGTAAAATTTTTAAAAAACGCACTGAGCTTGCAGTTAGTATCGTCGAGTAAGTGAACACAGCCTGCTATTATCGGCATATGAAAAATTGCTATTTAAAGAAACCTTTTCATTTTTGTTCGATTGGTAGTAGGCAAACTATTTCAGGGATTGATGACACGTTCAGCAAAAAGTTAAGCCTAATAATAATGTTTTAAATGTTTTACGCACACCTGTGATAAATGTCTATATACGTTTTTGAAAATTTATATAACCCGGTTATAACGCTTTTTAAATAAAATGTTCAAGAAGATAGCTAACCGTAGGCCTACTGCTTGTCAGTGACTTTTAAGGTCATCCAAGGTCGATGATTTGCATGTCATTCTATGCCACTTTCCCTTAGTGATTAATAGTAACCTTCGCCCTATTTCTTACCGTTTTTGAGATATAACCAGTTTTTCGTTGAAAAAGCTCATTGTTCTTACCCCCTCCATACAACTCCGAATTTGAAAAAAAGTTTCTTATGCACTAAATCGCTGAAATTTTGAATGGCTAAATTTAAGACACTGGGCTAATTAATAATGTGAAAAAAATTACCACTTACCGTCTAGCCAAAATGCATCCATTACAGACGACGGAAGATGACAGACAGACAGACAGACATGTCGACCGTTACTTAAGTACGGTACGGTCGGCTAAAATTAAACTTTTTTACACGAACGACATATTTTGTATTTTAGTTTACTAACTTAGGTGGCAAATATCTAACGGATATGAAAGAAGTGTCTGAAAACAACGAATTTTGTCCACGAGTCGGATAAAACGAGAAGCACGTTTTTGCGTATTTAACCTTTATAACTTTGCAAAAATAATTTTAAAGATATGAAAATTTGGTTAACTTTGTTATGGCTTACTAAAATTATGTTTTGAAATAAATTATAGGGCTACAGTTTAAAATTGTTCAAACTTATTTTTTGTCATGCTTTGATTTTTGGACCTTATTTCTGGCGAAATAGGCTATAGTTCAGCTTTTTTGCTTGCAGTCATGTTGTGTAAGTTTTACTGTACAAGCTACAAAGTGGCAGTCGTCCCAATTTAATCACGTCTTAGCGATATTGGTGTATCAAGCATAGGGCCTATTAAAATGTTTTTTTTTATTTTGAACGCACACGAAAAAGTGCAGTATAGGCATAATTATTAAATGCCACGCAATGACGATGTTAAACAAAAATTAAACGAATTTAGTCTCAATTTTTCGACTTTATTCATTTCGCTTTGAACAAAAATGTTGAAAACAGGTTTCAAAATAAACGCGATAATTATGTTTTTTGTGGAGTTTGTTTATCACTTAAAAATTACGTAGTTTTGTGCATATCATAGTTATAGATTTATCATAGTTTTTGCAAAATATATTAAGACTTTCCGATATACCGTGCCGGTGACCAAATAAAGCACTAATGCGGCCGAAACAACTAGGCATAGCCCACTCTTATAATGTTGCTCTAAACAGTAAAATAAAAAATAACACGCATGCAGAATACAACGTAGAAATTAAGATTATTGCGTGTAAAAAAAGAGAAATTTGTGAATTTTATAGATCGTCTGAAATTTGGAAAGAAAGATAGGCTATTCGTGCGAGAAATATAAACGTAAAGTATCCTTAACGTGTTCATAGTCTGGTACACTTTATGTCAAACCTATTATTGTATTAGGCCTATCACGAAAAATGTTGTGGGTTTAGTTATCGAAAGAAGTTCGATATTTGTGGTAAAATTAATAAACTAAGCCCCATTGACCAGTACTGTTAGCCTAGCCAACTAAGTGAACACGGTTATTATCGGCATATAAAAATTGCTACCTAAAGGAACCTTTTCGTTTACGTTCTTTCGGTAGGCAAACTATTCCAAGGATTGATGACACGGATTCTCGACAGCACTGTTTTGAGTTTGTGCAGGGTTGCTATAACGGGCTAGCATTTTTAACCTAAAACAAAGCGTTGTGTTTCCGATGTCTGAAGAATTAAGTACCTTTCAAAAAGATTTTTGTTATAATATTTTTAAACATTTATTTCCGGCATTTGAGACAAGAAGTAAATCTCGTTTTAGTTAACTCTATAGCTAGACCTGTAAGCGAGAACGAGAGCGAGCGTTAGCGAGAAAGAAAAGGGCGAGCGAATTTTTTTCCGTGAGCGAGCGACAATACATGCGAGCGAGTCGAAGCAAGCTAAATTTAAAACGGCACAAATTATTTACGCGCGACAGCATGTAATGCTTTGTAATGCGTCTTAGCTATCGTTGAGGCGGCTGTTTTTCTGTCTGTCTGTCTGTCTGTCCGTCATACGATTGTATCAAAACGCCGCAAGATAGGATTACGAAATCTTTATCGTGGGCTGCCACAAATTAATCTATAGACTTACTTCCACAATCCGTAAAGCTTTTCTAGAAATTCCACAGGGGTCATCCCGATTGAATGTGTTAAATGAGTACTTGAGTAGGGTGCGAAACTTTGGCGACTTTGAGCCAAATGTAAGTCGACGTTGAAACCCAAAAATAGTGAGTTTGTCGTCGATTGTTTTATGCTTAGATTGACTCACGGGTTTGTTAACCAGAAATTAACTTTAGGCCTAACCTCTAGGGTTAACCTCGCGCGCATTGTATTTTGGCGTGAGACAAAGCGCCACGTGTTAACCCGGATAATTTTCGAGTTTCAAGTTAATTTTATGGTCAACCTTAACCCGTGCAAGGAACAGTTGACCGTTGGTGATTTTTTCGCGTCTTTAGACATCTAGGATTATAGGTTACGGCGCACATGTCAAAAGTAAATTGCGCCGAAGGCAACATGCGTAAGTTATGAAATTTTTAGCATTAAACAAAAGTTTGGCAGATTAAGTATCGATTCCTGAGTATAAGGTGAAGTACGCCAATTATCGATTTCGACGTGATTTAATGGAGATCACATCTCCTGCAAAAAATTATGAAAGAAAAAAAACTACTTAATTCACAAGGTAAGACATAATACAGAGTGGGGCAAAAAGTAGCCCTCTAAAGTTTTTCGCCGTTTTTTTTCTGCAACCGTGTTTTGGAATTTCAGTCTGAAATTTTACAAATTTATTTACTAAAGCATTTTACATCCAACTGCCAAGTGAAATCTGATTCTGTTGAAAAACGACGAAATTATAGGCTTCTAACATGACCGCTTACCAATTTTTTAGCATTAAAAGCTGAAAATGCTATTTAATTTTCAAAAACCGGTAACCACGTTAATGCCGATAACGTCACAGTGACGCTTTGACAAACAGTAATTTATTTTGTTTATAAATTATCACTAAATTAACGTTCTTTTAATTTTTTTAAAGCATCGCCGACTGCCCACCGGATTCATCTTCCAGCAGACTGCGCAGAGCGCACCGCACAGAACTGGCTGTGGGCCAACTGTCCAAATTTCGTCACAAAAAATTAATGGCCTTCAAATATGCCGAATACATATTAAGTGGATTATCATGTGTAATGTGCAATGTTGGAGGCTTACCGCAAGCTTAAAACAAAACGGAAAACAATCGCTGAACTCAAGGAATCGCTTCAGGTTATCTGGGGCAACCTACCACAAGGACCGATCGACAAAACGGTGAAAGACTTCCCTAATTAAGCGACTAAAGGCTTGTGTTGAAGCTTGGAGCTGTCAATAGACACTTCTAACATTTACAGTGACAATGAAAATCTGGCATCTGATCATTAGGGGAAAGAAAGGGAAAAGAAGTTAAAAATGGGAATGGAAATGGAAAAAGGGAAGGGAAAAAAGGGGATGGAGGAGGGTAAAAAATAAAAGAAAGAAAAAAAGGGAAGGAATAGGAAAAGAAAAAAACAGGAAAAGAAAAAAAGGAAAAAGGAAGGGAACGAAAAAGGGTAGGTAACGGAAAGGGAAAGTGAAAGGGAAGAGAAGAGAAAGCAAAAGGAAAAAGAAAAGAAAAAAAGAAAAGGGCAAGGAAAAAGAGAAGGGGAAGGCAAAAAAGATGGAGAAAAAGAAGGGAAGGAAATAGGAAAATGGGGAAGGGGATAGGGAAAAGGAGAGTGGAAAGGACAAGGGCAAAAATCTCTTACGCAAGCCAAGTTATAGCCAATTTTGTCCCAAATTTTGTTGCCATGGCAACGGGGATCGGTCGAAGAAAAATGCAATTGGCAGCATTTAATGGCCCATCTTCGAACCTATGGGCGCAAAAATCTCACACGCGGATGGGATGAATGAAAATAGTTAAGGAGAAAGGAAAGGAGAAAAAAGAGGAAGAGAAAAGGGAAAAAAGGGCAAGGGAAAGGGGAAAGAAATGGGGAACTAAAATAGGGAAGGGAAAGGAAAAGGAAAATAGTGAAGTGGACAGTAAAAGGAAAGGACAAGGGGAAGGAAAAGGAAAAAGGAAAGGAGAAAAAAAAGGGAAAGGAAAATAGGAAAGAAAAAAGGGAAGGGGAAAGGAAAGTGGAAAAACAAGGGGAAGGAAAAGGGGAAAAAAAGAAGAAGAAGGGAAAGGAAAAGGAAAAGGGAAAAAAAGGAAAAAAGAAAATGAGGAAGGAAAAAAGAAAAGAAAGGAAAATGGGGAAAAAAAGAGAAGGGAAAAGAGAAAGAAAAAAAAAGAAAAAAAAATGGGGAGGGGGAAAGGAAAAGGAAGAAAAAAAAATGGGAACGAGGATGGGAAGGGAAAGGGAAGGTGGAAGGAAGATAGCTTAAGAAATGTTGGACGCACGGACGCACGCACGGACGCACGGACACTCAGGGATTTTATACTCTGTTTAATGCTGTGCGTAGCATTGCATTGAACAGGCAATAACTGACGTCATTGCTAGCAGAGAAATCTATTAGCCTGTCATCTAAGTAATATTTATTTACATTAGTAATGGAACGGCAAGTTTAGTTACTTAAATTCATTCGATTTTCAAATAATCGCAGTTTAACGAAATATTGGAACTATTGCTTTACAGAATTTAGTAAATTAAATAAATTTACGCATATGCATTAAGTTTTAAACACGCGTTGTTTTCCTTTCATTATTTTATGCGCGATAGCGAAATCCTTCACGTGTCTTAGCCATGGCTTGGGCATCCATCTGTCAGTCGGTCCGTCCGTCTGTCCGTCCGTCACACTCTAGATCTGTATCAAAACGGTGCAAGATAGAATGATGAAATCTTTACTGTGCCCTGCCGCAAGGATTCTAGTTTATCACGACAAAATTTTGTGCCTCTGGGTATGAAGGCGAAGGCGTCAAAAAGGGGTGCCCCCTAAAAGACGTTATTTTGCCACTATTGGCACGTTTAATGTGAAAAAGGTTGCAGTTAGGTACAGACATGCTGCATATCATAACAAGCACTGGTGACAGGTTTTTTAGATTTATCAACATCAATGACTTTGAACGATTTTAAACCCCCGAAAGAAAAGTTTTTAGTAAATGTTTCGCAATTTTTAACTGGAGGACACATTTCAAGAGTGAATTGCGACGAAATACCTGAAGATAGACCAAAACAACCTGCATAATATTATAAAAATTTCAGCATTAAACGCAAATTTTAACAGTCCAAATGCCGATCCCATAGGTTCGAGGAAGCCTGCGCACGTAAACGTCAAAGAGGGGTACCCCTCTAAAAGTAATTATTTTACTGATATTGGCTCGTCTAGCATAAAAACAGTTGCATATAGGCACAGACGTCCTGCTTACCATAACAAGTGATGAGCTTCTTAGGGGTGTCAACATCGATAACCTTGAATGACTTAAACCCCAAGTGATTTTTTGCGACTTTGGACTGCGACACACATTTTAAAAGTGAATTGCGCTAAAATAGTTGGATGTAGACCTGGACAACCTGCGTGTGAATTTTTTATTAGCCCAGAACGTACATTTGTAACAACCATTAATTTGGCAGGACCGCTGCTATCGCGCGTCACGTGAGCTTTTCTTAAATTACTTGTCAAAAAATTTAACTGCCACCGTTAACGTTTAGACAATCAACCGCGATCAGTTTTTGAAAGTTCATGTTACACTGAAATAGGCCTACCGTGTTTCAGTGTAATATGAATACCTAAATTACCTTTTTTCACTAAGCATGAGTTAAAAACGCATAAATAAAATTTTTACCGATTACCATTGTCAGGTCCAAACGAAAATAGCTGAAGAGCGTTCACTTCTCCCAGAGTCTAGAAATCGTTATAATAAGTCTCGGCGGATCTGTGTCACGTTCCATAGAAATTAAAGTATATGTTTTGGGTATTTGTTATCGGACTTTGTGGTTTTCAGTTAACTGGAAATTGATTGCCTGCAGAAAAAGTCATCGAACTGTCTATCATCTAAGTACCGTGCGACAATACACTAGGGCAACCGCTGTTTAGACCAAGAGATTCCCTGTAGAACCTCAAACTTCAGTTATCGCTGCACTGGGGTTGATCTCCTGTCATTAGTAGGCTATAGTCACAGGCGCTATAGACCGCCGCCGCGAACACCGGCCATACAGCGACGCGCGGCAGGGAGTGACATGCGGCGTCGTGTGTCAGCTAATCGCCCGGTGCGATCATAAAACTGTCGTCACACAAACACCAGTCCAGCTAACCCTACAAACAAGAAATTTGAGCTAATGCTCACGGGACGCGCGAAAGCCTATAGCAGTTCCTGTTCACAAACTGTCAGTCTATCTCCAGCCATTTCATCGCGACTTTTATGTGGGTACCGCTCTTTGATGCCCTCGTGCGCAGGTTTTCTTGAACCTAGAAAATTTCATACTCAGCTTGTCTATGTCCATCTCAATTCGTTTCGGCGCAATTCGCTCTTGCAATGTGTCTCGCAGCCCAAAATCGCAAAAAACATAAAACCCTTTATTTTGGCGTTCAAGGTCATTCAAGGTCATTGAATTGGGCGCCAATCGAAAGCCAGTGTACGACTTTTTATTATTGATTAATAGTAACCTAGACCCTATATCGCACCGTTACTAAAATGCAGCGACTTATTGGCCAAAAGTCGCAAATTTTGCCCACCCTCTCTCATTTAGCGCCCTCATCCGGGGTGACCCCCTTCGAATTTATGAAAAAGCTTTACGGTTCCTGAAACTAGAGTCTTCCAGGCAGCCGACGGTGAAGATTAGGCGATCCTAGCTTGGACCGTTTTTGCCTGATCCACCCGTGTGACAGACGGACGGACGGACAGACAGACTTGCGATGGCTAAGACGCGCTGAAAGCAGTAGCTGCTTTCGCGCGTAAAAACCCAGCTGTCGGTAGAGAAAACGCGCTGTAGCCTATACAGTTCCTGCTGTAGTACTTAGTACTAGTACTTAGCTACCTCCCTCATCTTACGCTGTCAATCTGTCTTTTCTGAAATCATCGCGCATTTGGCCAATCTATCCTTTTCTGAAGGCAGATTCTCTGATAAATTCAAACAAGCTTTAGTCACACCATTGCTTAAGGGTCGTTCTCTTGATAAGTCCGTTCATCCAACTACAGACTAATTTCTAATCTGAACTTCATTTCAAAAGTTTTATAATGCCTATTTTCGACTCGTTTTTAACCTCACATCTTGGACTCACCTAATTTTAACAGTTGCCAGTCTGCATACAGACCTGGCTGTTTCACCGAGTTTGCCCTACAGCTTTTCCTTGATCCTATTTACTCCACGTCTGATGAAAAGAGACTGATGTTGCTTGTTTCTTTGGATCTGAGTGCGGCCTTTGATATGGTCGAGCATGCTACCCTACTAAAACGACTTTCTTTCAGTTTTGGTGTCTCAGGTGTTGTTTATTGTTGGATCAGATCTTACCTAGATGGCTGGACACAATCTGTACGTATGGGCTCGTACTCGTCAGCTGTGACTTCATGCTCTGTCGATATACCTCAAGGATCCGTCCTGGGGCCACTACTGTTTTCTGCATATACTTTTCCTCTGTCAACCATCGCCAAATCTCACCAGATCTTTCAGCAGCAATATGCAGACGATACGCAGCTCTATGTCGCTTTGTCGCCTATCAATTATTCCAATGAGTTCATCCCACTCCAGTCGTGTCTGAGTTTACTACATGTCTGGTTCTGTGAAAACGGCATGGCACTCAACCCATCCAAATCGGATGCTATACTTTTTGGCACCGCTCAGTGTCTGAAAACCATGTTGTCCCTTACTTCTGTCAAAATAGCGAATTCTGCGATACAGTTTTTTAACACTATCAAGATTCTCGGGGTTACACTTGATTTTAATTTTACCTTGGAACCTCACATTAAGGCAATACCCAAGTCGACAGTGAAGATTTGCTGATCCTAGCTTGCACTGTTTTGATACATTTGCAGAGCATATACGATGGACAGAGAGACAGAGCGACAGACACACACAGTAAGACAGACGCCTCGACGTTAGCTTAAGCATCACATATTGTCGCGCGTAAAAAATTATGTGCCGTTTTAAATTGCTCTCGCTTCGACTCGCTCGTTTGTATTGTCGCTCGCTCACGGGAAAAATCTTGCTCTCTTTCGCTCGTTCCATTTCTCGCTCGCTACCACTCGCTCTCGCTCTCGCTTACAGGTTTAATCCTCTGGAAACCGTATTTTAACTAGTATGAGTTCTTAATCAGCATTATCATTTTAGGTCTTTAGCCCTACTTGAAAATTTTCGTATAGGCCTTATTTGTATGCACTTCGCGCTCGTTTTTTAATTGTTGCATATCACACAGTGACAAATTAATTAATGTCAGCACGAAATGATAGCCATAAAGCACTAAAGCACGAGTCAACGACGTGCCAGTAACTTGATCACTTACTGCCCAGGCTAACCACTGTCACAAGAAGCTATTATAGACCCCCCCCCCTGCGCCGTCGAGATAATGTTGACTACATCGTCGACTGACCAGTCACGCAGCCGTCGAACCGTGTCGTCATTTTTTTACAGGGCGTCAGCATAGAATTCTGACTGAGCGACATAAGTCAGTACAAGGAAGCCTAAAGTCAACAATTGTACCAGTAATTTAACCCTTTTAATGGTCGACATTTGGCCCGCCCCACATCGAAAAAAATATTGCCTAAAATATTGCTTCCTGTGCCCTGGCCCTTGCCCCCGTTGACTTTCCCCTAGTTTCAGATTCCTAGTACCGCCCATGCAGCTTTGCGAGTCAACTAGTCCCAAACTTGTCGTAAACTCGTAAACGCTTTAAGCACGTCAATTTGTAATCTGTCGATAGGCAATAAACCGTCGACCACGACATGACACCTCTCGCACAAGCTTAATGACTTCCTTTTGTGTTAGACATGTCACTGGTGCCAAGCACTAGGCTTAGTGGCACAGGATCAAGTTCGCCGAGACTAGTTGATTACCCGGGTATCCGCCGACGTCCGTAGATCCGTATAAGCACAATCGGTTATCGTCGTTCTTCGCTTTCTGCAGCCTAAGAATCAGATGACAGTCGCGCTTCGCGCAGTCAGTGGCGCTGGCACCAGTCAGTTTGTATATAAGGAGCTGTGTCTTGGTCTTGATGTCTCGTCCTTTCGATGCTGCATAAGCGAGAAGAATACGAGGACTACGAGAAAGATCAAAAGTTTGCATTCAAGAAACAAGTAAGTGTGACTGTATAGTTTTGTTGTGATTTTTAAAAAAAAAATTACTATATATAGGCCTAGTTATTGGCATGAGAACAAATTTTATTCGCACAGATCATAAATAGAATTTGTTTATTTTAGCAGTTAGCACTGATTTCATCTAGTAAGCATAACTTTGTATGCACTAATCTAATTCGTGGGCAATATAGTCATAGGCAAGGTTGTATACAGAAATAGCCTATTTGACTAAATTAAAGTCAAAGTGAAAGAAAAAATCAAATAAATTTTTTAGCCCCGTTTGACTTTGACTTTGACTTCTAGCATGCCAGACTTTGCAGCAACTGAAACGCAGTTTAAGCCTAAGCCAATAAACTTATTTTAAAAATACATGCATATTTGGAGTTTGTCCTAAAATGTAGATTTTTGGTTAATATTTCGTGACTAGTGAAACAACTCGCGAGATTCGAGGCTTATTATCTGGTAAGTTTTGTTTTATTTAGTTTAACTAACTACAAACGGCAACAGCACTTTATGTATAAGGCAAAGAAAGTATGATCGATCGCTGATCATTTATTTTCACAGATCAAAGATTTCGGCATTGAAGGCAGCTTCACCAATCGGTGATTTTAATCATATTCGTTATTTTCATCGATCGGTGATCGTAACCGGCCCCGCAAAACTAGGCCTAATATCAACTTTATTATATATGTTAAAAACAAAACCAAATTAACTTGGCAAACGGCAGTTTCGCTTGCATATGTTTTTGCCTTGTCGTTTTTGAGCCTAGCAGTTATCTAGCACCTCGTGTTATGATGGCTGGAAATTGGGAAAAGGGAAAGCAAAGTGACGGCAGACATGGATTGATGGTGGCTTCCAGTAGGCTGTGTATCTACTTCACCGCAAACTTAACTGAGACGTCATGTCAGTTCAATTTAGTTCAGTTCTGTCGCTCTGTAGGCCCACGCGCTGCAGGCTATGATGCATCTACCATAGGCCGAATACGGTAAGAACTGAGAAGTAAAAAATTATTAGGATTAGCTCGAAAATAATACTTGTATCGCCCACTCGTACTAAAGTTTGCTTCTTACCTGAAAGAATTTACGATGCATAAAAATGAGTGATTGAAAATTCGCGCCAATACGGCGACAGAAAATCACTCAGCTTGGTCGGCGAGTAGACGATCAAAAAATCGATTGCCTGGCTTGAATTTAAACGATCGATGTAGGCGATCGATCGATCAATTGCCTCAAACAGCAAGCCCTGTTTAAAGTCAGTAAATGCAATATTTGTCACTGTTTGAAGCATGAATGTTAGTGTAGCTTGCTCAGTGCTTTCGTTGTAGCATGTCGCGTAGAAGAGCAGTAAACCCGGCTCCAGCTGACATGGCCAAACTCTTCATTAAGCTGTGCGAAGACCAGGACGGGTTTTTTTATCGACCACATACCAACAAAAGGCAAGTTTATTTTTATTATTTTAGAAATACTTATATTTCGAGGATTAAACAATTTGTAACGTTTTTAATTTTTTCATCCTGTTTTTATTTTAAAAAAAAACGTTTGTTGAAAATTCTATCAAGTACTTCGAGAAGCACTTACGAAACTAAAAAAACGAATTAGTTTACTTAACTAGTGTAATAATACTTTGTTACTTTATCTCATGACCAGACAGTTGAATAAAGTTTTCTCTCTTTAGTGTCGACTGATAACTTTCAGGTTGCGGTTCAATTATCATGCCGTCATTTGCAAGCAATCTTGAGCAAGTTGCTAAGCTACTGTGTGCTCAGGCCAACTCATCCTCCTACCCTCTGTGGGATGGGAAATGAGTAGTAGCTTACGGGCTACAGGGTGAAGGCCTACCGCGGCTGGTTGGGGCGGTGGTATGTCTGCCTGCTGCAAACCGCGGGTCCAATTGTTCGCTGATGGGGACAATAGATGGCCGCATAGTGCGCTGCGGTATCATTCGCTCATGCCCATCAGACGCCACTTTTGAGATTGTAAAGCGCTTCTGGTCTTGAGTCCGTTTCATGTAAGAAGCGCTATAGCAAGTGTTTGACTTTTATCTTTTTTACCTAGTTCTGGCTATACTGTACATACAGCATTATGCATTAGGCAAAATGTTGAACACATTTGGGCTAACCTTTTTTATTAAATTAACAATTTTAAACTTTTGTATTTTATTTACGATTTTTACCTTCTGTAACTTTTTAATTTTTTTTGGAACGTTTTTTTTAAATATTTATGAACCAGATTCAAATCGCTATCACGGATAGTGATCGAACCACGCCATTTGCACTTTAAACAGTTTTTCGCAAAAAAACATACGTTTAGCCACAATACGTGCGTGACTGACAATGGACAACAGGCAAAGAGAAGCCTGCGACATAGGCCAGACCGTTAGTACGGTCGATCAAAAATAAAAAAAATAGACTACAAGCATGTGGTAGCGCAGCAACGCATTGACAGCGATATGCCATTATTATTTTACAGTTAGATTTTAATATATCGGCTATTCGAGACATTTATTTTATGTGTTTGAATTGTTTTAAAGGGAGAGGAATTCGATGTTCAAAGTCATTCTCCAAAGGAAGTTTCCTGCTTTATTACGCAGGAGAACTGATACCTGCTGCAGAAGGAAAAACGCGAGACAAGTGTGACGACAGTGTTTTTCGCTTCTATTTCATGTTCGCTGTCAAGAAATGGTGGTGAGTTGCATTCAACGATCCTTGTACAAGATAGGGCCTAGTTGAATAACGGCTTTCAAATCGGTGCATTAGTGATTAGTGTACTTTCACCGCTGACTTTGTGGGTTTATTTTTATTTGTTTCGTTGCAGTAGGTTTGAAACAAATATATATAGGCCTACAGTGCGTGTCAGAAATGTCCCAACTTGTTTTTGTCAGAATTTCGTCAAAATGCCACCAAATTTCATAATTTGTGGCACACTGATAGCCAAGACAATAGAATTATGTAAGACATACTTAATATCCACTTCGCGTAATTTATGTCAATGCACTACTGTGCAAAATGCAGAGGCTTAAATTTGTTATATTACGCGATGGTTATCATTACCAGATTCCTCATTTCTTATTATCAGTTTGACAGACAGCGTTATGTGACGTAATAATTTTATGGTATTAGATGTTTTACGCTGAAAAGAGCAAACAACAAAATAACTGATTGATAAGCTCAAAACACATTTTATCCGTGAATGAGTGTTGAGCATTTTGATCAGTTGATCGTTAGGCCTAATGCCGCTGTCAGCCGCGGCGTCACGTCTAAGCCATTGCGTACACTTTGGGCATAAATTATGATAATGTAGAAGTAAACTGTTGCACAAACTTATAATTCTGCTTAATAAATTACATTTTAGTTTATTGTGTAAATTTGTTATATTACGCGATGGTTATCATTACCAGAT
>Ga0209367_1007664_pt1 | contig 14844 bp, 13 predicted proteins | sample WorMetLIZISLAND2_FD_187412 | JGI IMG/M metagenome (GOLD analysis project Ga0209367, IMG submission 187412) | Marine gutless worms symbiont microbial communities from Max Planck institute for Marine Microbiology, Germany - Olavius geniculatus... ... | reverse complement strand
TCCATCCCCTTCGGTATTTCCCCCTCTTTTTCCCTTTACTTTCTTATCCCTCTTCCTTTCGTTCCTCTTCCTCCCCTTAGAAGTAGAACCCCTAAATTTGAGCGAGGTGGTCCGAGGCAGCGCTATGAGCTTTCCCAGCGGTGTCTGGGCAGTGTCCCAGCCAAAAATGGAATTAGGTGCACTATAGCCTTAAAATGCGAAATTTTGTGGCAACAACTTTAATTATTTTCCCGATTCATTAATATCTATTTTAACCAAAAAAAATTGAGATTGGGGGTCTGGACCCCTTAGCTCCCCCTTGTCTACGCCACTGGACACAATAATAAAACGCTGCTGCTGACCAGTTGTAAGAGCAGAGAGCCGTGAAAGTCGGTGAAGTTGTAGTGAAACCGCGCCAAATCATCGACTGACGATAAAGTCGCGTTCACTTCAATACGAAACTCGCTTGACTCTATGAACTCCACCGAACCCTGTCAACATCCATCATCCCCACCGCCATCATCATCATGCAAAACAAAACTCTGTTCTTAGGTCAACTCAGCCTCCTACCCGCACCGGGACAGAAAATGAACAGTAAAAAGGAAAAGTAAAGTTCATTACTTGCTACAGCGCTTCTTACATGAGACGTACTCAAGACCAAAAGCGCTTTATAATCTTGGAAGTGGCAGCTGATTGGCATGAGTTAATGATACCGCAGCGCACTATGCGGCCATCTATTGCCCATGTGAACGAACAACTGGATCCGCAGTTTGCAGCTAGCAGACATACCATCGCCCCAATCAGCCACACTAGGCCTTTACCTCGTAGCCCGCAAGCTACTACTTATTTGTCATTCCACGAAGGGTAGGAGGCTGAGTTGGCCTGAGCACATAGTAGGTTAGCAACTTGTTCAAGGTTGCTTGCAAATGACCGGCAGTCAGAATCGAACCACAAACTGAAAGTTACGAGTCGACACTAACCACTAGACACTTGCACCTACACAGGCAGGTAGGTGTGAAGAACTTGCCCAAGGCTGTTACTTGGTAACGCATCGGCTAGGCATTGAACCGTGGACCTTTCGATATCATATCCAACGCCCTAATCGCTGAGCCACCAAGCCACCTAGCTTACAAGATACGCGGTGAAGAACTACAGTGTGGCTGATTGAGGTGGTGGTATGTCTGCTAGCTGCAAACTGCGAGTCAATCGTTCGCTGACGCGGGCAATGGATGTCCGCATAGTGTGCTACGGTACATTAGCTCATGCCAATCAGCCAAGTCACCTGACCACTGATTGCCTAGAAATCGGGATCAGCTTCATTAAAATTGAAAAATGTCGCAACATTTTTGTCGCTAAATTTGATAAATTGTTAATATGAACTTTGCAAGGACCATTATTGTTAGTTAAGTGTAGTTAGGCCTGAGTATATATTTATGTTCAATCTTGTACTATCACTTGTGGTGAATAAAAGATGTAGACGAAGGTTGACCGATAATTACAGAGAATCAATGTATTAGGTTTAATTTTTATTCACAATCGATATATCAGTGAAAGGTATATTTTCTATGAACACATACGAATTTGTTGCGCTGTGACGTCACATCCGCAACAAATTCACATGTGTTCGTAGAAAATGTACACGATACTGATATATAGATTGTGAAAAAAATCTCTCAGTAATTTCTCAAAGTGACTACAGTGCTACGCTATGGTGACGCTGCTTTATCAATAATCTCAGTAATCTCAGATTTTCAGTAATTATTGATCAACCCTCGTATACAGAGTGAGTGATAGGCGGGGAGCGTGTCGGCTTTGCCATAGCACAATGTGCAGCGTGCTGAGCAGTGTGCAGGCGTAATGAGAATTGAAGACATGCGACACTGGCAGCAGTACTAGCAACTGATGACGAGCGGATTATGTGTGGATTGTGTAACGATATGCCTAATCTGTTCACATTAAAGTCAGTGGTTTCTATCCCCCAAATCTGGACTCAAAATCTGGCGCAAATTCTCCCAAGTTTCGGGCTCCCTCCCTCTCTAGGGAAAAGTTTTGTTAAGGGTGTAGATCTGATTCTGATCTACACCCTTAAAAACATTCCACTGAAAAGGGCAAAACCCGAAAATTGAGAGAAAGTGTGTGAACATTGTAGGCATAACGTCGCAGTACCGCTGCTGCAACTCTTGTATTATGACCAATGGGTGGCTTATTACACGAACACCCAGCAGACAAATATTTATGTAGAGACCGTCGACCTCCCATGTCCATGAAGACTCATCTGCATGCTGTGGGTAGTCGGTGCTCGCTGGGCTTAGCTCATTCCGGTCGCCCACTCGATCTCTACATACAGTCTGTTCTGATGAGATCACGAACTGACCAGCCATACTGCCGAAACCCGGCGAGAGGCGAAGGATAGGGGTAAGTTACCCCGGGCCCCGCCACGTTTGCGGGGGCGACGTCGCTCAAAAATATAAAGCACACCAAAATGCGCCATTTTGAAAAAAAAATTCAAAAATTTTCTCCCCAGAGGAGCCCTGCGAGAATGTTTCCCCGGTCCCGCTGTGGCTGTCAACGGGCCTGGAAGGGAGGAGAAGTGAAAAGGGGAGAAAAAGAAAAGGAAGGGGGAGAATAAGTAGGAAAGAAATAAAAAGGAAAAAGGCAAAATGGGGGAAAAGGAGAGGTAGGGAGACGAGGCTCCCCCAATTGACATTTTTGGCTACGCCATTGCGGCCACGCTGCCTGCATCGCACAGCGTGCTTTTTATAGTAGCGCCGCTGTCGTCACTGTCGCGAAAGAGGACCTGCAGTGTACTGTAGGCCTACATACGTCTTTGTATAGCCAGCCGCGCAGCGTGTCGACTGTCTCCTCTCGTTGCTGAATTAAGATGCACTACACATCTATACGTGTAGCCTATCTGTCTCTCCGACTGACACTGCTGCTACTGCTGCTGCATCAAAACTGTACTGGACAGCAGTTATGCCTACTCTGTGGTGATCTGTCTGCAAGCCGCATCACAGACCCGACTCCGATCACGCTAAGTGTTCACATAGTTGTGACAGTTCCCCCTTATCGGGCTTTTCCCCTTCTCTAGGGGCAGAGACGGCGTCAGATTTTCAGAGCTGAGGGGGTCCATGCAGGTTGAGTGGTTGTCGATTTACCGCTGCTACCCCCTAACTCTCCCTTCATCCACCCAAAAAGCTTTAATTTGCACGAATCTCATAGGTCGTTCTATTGGAGGCGGGAGAGGCCGGACCCCTGGGCCACCTGTCCGTCGCCGCCCCTGTATAAGGGACAGTTTTGTTAAGGGTGAACAGTCCAAAATCAGATCTACGTCCTTGACACAACTTTCCCTCCCCTAGAGAGAGAGGAAAGAACTCGAAAGAGATGCGGGAAAAGTTGAGCCATATTTTGACGATGGACATCGATCGTTCATTACGACAACAGACAATAGGTGCAGAATAAACAACAAATCTTATAAAATAACAACATGAAAAGCTAAAACTAAATGTCAACATCATCATTTAAGTTGCCAACAATTACAAACAAAGCAGAAGAAACCAGTAACCATTAGTAGCAGGACAACAAAGCAACATATTGCATTAATATTGCTTTAATAAAGGGCTAAAAACGGCAATATAAAGAAACCCAGCTGTCGCTAAGGTAAGCCGACCATACTGCATACAATCGACGACCAGCGTCCGACTTCGGGCACCGCAAAGAACGCTATTTCCCAGAGTGACTAGTGCTACGCTATAGTGAAGCTGCTTTATCAAACGCTACAACTGACGCTAGGATACGATACGGTCAATCGACGCACATGGTGATGCAGCAACTTTGGATTCAAATTTGCGATAAAACTGCTGCAGACAGAGATATGGTTACTATTATCTGCCCCTCGGAACTCGTCATCGCCCAGTCCAACGGTGCCATCGCCAACCCCCTATACGACTTACCGTTTACCCGCAATAGTGCGAAATGACCCTTCATGATCATCCAAAGTCAATGATTTTCGTCTTACAATACAATACAATACAATACTCGTTTAATACAAGCGTAGACAGACCGCTACGTAGGTTACAATAAATCACGCTAGTGTTAATAGTGTGTAGGTTACACGCTGTAGGTTAGTCTTAGTTAGTGCGACTTCCTATTAATGCTCAATAGCAACCTTAACCATAACATTAAACTAACTTCGCATTTAGCGCACTTAATCTTCAATAAGTAAGCAGAAAATGGTTTGCAATGCAAGTATTTCGAGATGCAGTCTGTGCTCCCGTTTGAGGAAATGGGGACGAGGTGTGGGGGTCTGACTTCGTGCGACAGGGAAACCGTTGGGCAACCTTAAGCCTATTTACTTCCTTAGACTACTTTGCGACATGACGTACCGTTTAGCCACAATACACGCATCAGAGACAAGCAGACGACAGACAACAGACACAATTGTGCGAAAAAAACACGGTCGGACAATAAAACAAAAGCGAAAGCGAAAGTTACAGAAAGAAACGAGACCTCGTATCCCGTTCTGATGACTAGGTGTTGCGGATGATTAGGTTCAACGCCGTCCGGTAAGTCTCTGAAGACCAACATCCTTGAGGCTGGTTGATCGTACTGGTCACCATGGCAACCAACGGTCATCATCATCATCATCATCATCAACAAGGTGATGAAACGACGATTACACTCCGCTACTGTCACACGACACATCCTTTCAAACGTCAATCTTTCGGTTCTTCCGAATAACCGAGTAGGCCTAACGCACAAAAGTAGACCATAAAGGTGGCCCATCTAAAGTGAAGCCAACTTTTATTTTTTAAATAACTCCACGAAACATTGGCCGATGTTAATTATTTTTATAGTTTTGGCCACTTCACCCTAATACTGTTACTGCATTACCTTGTAAAATGTAGAAGTCGTAGTTTGGCCGTTTACAGTAATGAATTCATACAGGGTAGCGCATGCGTCGGCTCGGCTCAGAAGTGATTAACTGAATAGCGACAAACACGAGTAACAGATATTAACTTTCAAAAAGTCATACGTGCTACATCAAATCATCTATATTACAGCATATGTGCTTAAAATATCCGCCTTCAGACGAACTCAAGCGATAGACGTTGACGCAACTCACCAACAGGCTTTGGCTCGTTCAATAACCGCCAGACAGAGCGGGCCACTCGCAGTTGATGCGTCGTTTCAGTTCGTCGACGTCCGATCTTAAAACTCTTACGATTTGTGTTGAATAAGTAACCGATTTGCAATGAATGTTACAGTCTCAACGATTTTCTGAGCCGACGCATGCGCTACCAAGTATGACTTCATTGTTGCAAACGACCAAGTTACGACGTCTGTATTTTACACAGTAGTGTAGCAACGTTATTTAGGCGAGGTCGGCTAAACTATAGTCATTTACGTCGTTTCTTCGTGATGCTGCGTGCCAAAAATTATAAAAGTCGGCCAATGTTTCAAGAAGTTATTCAAAAATAATAGTTGGCTTTACTTTAGCTGGGCCACCCTGTACATACAAAATAATACAAGCGGACAGGTCGCTAAGCTCTCTGTCCGCTTGATCTTTGCCATAGTATCGGCATGCGGCCTCCATTTTTGGCCCTTTGGGCCTCAACTTGGCCTGCGGCCTCGATATCGGCCTACGGCCTCATTTTTCGATCCTTCAGGCCTCAACTCGATCCAGGTTCCTCAGCAGCATTATGGGCGCTCCAGTACGCGTTGCAGCGCTGATGATGCGTCACCATAGTGACGACGTTTATATGACGTCACAGCCAATCGCTGCTCACAGCTCTGCCGCGGCCTAAGAGGTGTGGCTGCAGAATTTTAAAAAATAATGAAATTTTCTGAAACAAACAACCCCTAAGCGACATCTTACCTAGCCCATGTCTCGGCCATGTACGACACGGATTTGCGTGCAAAATTTCGCGGTCGTACGTCGTGCCGTTTAGAAGTTATTGGCGGTCGCAACTCTGAAATATAGTACAGATTACCCTTCCGCAAAACGTGCTGTGCGACGTATGCTTATTGACGTAGCCGCATAGTTTTACGTCATAACTTCATCCAATGATTTTTGATCACTTTTTATTTTTTACCAGCAAGTTGCAAGTGTCAGGAGATATTCATTACTTCATGACCTACTATCACCACAAAGTCTGCACTCTGTAGTGTTATAACCATCCGTAGTCTCACTCCAGTCAAGTGTGACGGTTAAAACGCGTCTGGTGTCTGTTTATCACACGCACGTCACTCAGCTTCGCAGGCACAGCACATCGTTGACCACAGTCACAAAATAAGTACCTTTTATTATACCCCGTTTACACGATCGATCAAACATCAAGCAAACGTCGAGCAAATGTATTCAAAATAAACGTGCTAATTGCCCGACGTCTGCTCAACGTCTGCTCGATGTTTGCTAGCATTCATCCAGCTAGCTCGACGAGCTATGGTAATTAGCATGCTGATTAGGAAGGCCGATAGGTTGTAATTGGAAGGCCTATATAACACGTGATCAGCTGTGGGTTAAGCCTAGGCCTACATACATGTATGAGCCAGCGGGCGGGGTTTCATTAGGCCTGCTTTATGTTTGCTCGACGTTTGCTCGATGTCTGCTCGATCATGTAAACGGGGCAGGCCTATTACGTTTACTAGGTCTAGTCCTAGTCATATACTCTCACAATACAGTCCAGTCCATGATGAAACGTATAATTATTAGTTTGCACGGCCGTTCTAATATAGACCGTATTACGAACCTTGTCCGTCCGTCTGTCCGTTTGTCCTACATGGCCTCATAACTCATAAATAAAAAGGCCCAGAAAAACAAAATTTTTGTAACGTTCCCCATGGCAAAATCACTTGTGTGCCAATTTTCAGCTTAACTGGCAAAAGATCAAAATCAAGGGTGGGACAGAGACTAGAAATTGTCCCACTGAAGTAAACGGGACGATAACGAAATGCTATTCAGTAACGTTGCCAGCCTAGTTCCAGCAGACTATGTGGCAGGGGCGTCATTTAGGGGTGGCTGGAAGAGTCTATGGATTCCCAAGAATTAATGGTTTTAAATTTTTCCCTGTTAATCGTACCTTTGAAACAGTGTTACTGCTACAAGAACAATACGTTACGCAGACTTAGACCCCCCAGCGATGTTCTAAAATGACGCCACTGCTATGTGGAAATGCGAGCTTACCTTTGGCCATTCTAAGGATCTAGATAAGGTACAGACACACGCAGCTAACGCTTGATGTAGACTAGAGGATTTCTCCACTTCGTCTGCAGATTACGTGTAAAGACGGACTTAACGTCGGCGGCACACCGGCGTGAAAGTAAGACATTACGCTGTCTCACATTTTAGCCAGCGATAACAGCGTTAGTACAACGTAGGCCTATAAAATGAACAAACAGTACGATCAGTGCAGAGCTAGTTGACATCAATACGGGTCGGCCGCCATGCATGATGTCGGCTGTGCCGGCGACCGCGCACACTCCCTCCGCTGCGCAGCTGCTGCAGCCGGCTATTGCAGCAGATAGCCGGCTGCAGCAGCAGCAACAACAATGCAGTCAAGCCGTGCTGTATTGTGTTAGCTATTCAGATAGCCCACAGAAGCTGGGAGCGCACCGTTAAATTATTGATCACCGAAGATTTGTGGCAATTACGGTAGCCTAACTTCAGTGGCGTAGACAAGAGGGACCCATGGGGCCCAGCCCCCCTTCCCCTTGGTCCCCAGACGAGACATAAGCACACGCTTAAACTGCATTAAATGTGCCAATTTGGTCAGTTGATTCTCTGGAAAATAATTAAAATTGTTGCCACCAGATCTCATATTTTGAAGCTACAATGCGCCAAATTCAATTTCGGCTGGGGTTCCGCCCCAGACCCCGATGGGGAAGTTTATAACGCTCCCCAGACCCTCAAGCTGGATTTTAGAGGCCTTACTTTCAAAGAAAGGAAGGGAAAAGAAAACAGGAAAAAAGGAAGGAGAAAGTGGAGAAAAAAGGAAAGGGAAAATGGGAGGAGCAAAAGGGGGAGAAAGGGAAAGGGAAAGGAGGCGGGGCTTCCAACTTTAAATTTTTGGCTAAGTTACTGCATAACTTCGCGTTTGATAAGGAAATGGCAAAAAATTACGGGATAGCCTACTTTTTGCCCACACTGTGCAGTATACATTACTTGGTGCGTAAAATAAACTGCAACTTTGTTCGCAAGAGAGCGCCACCATGTCTGTCATTTTTCGATTGTACACTGTGTCCGGAAAAAAGTAGCACCCTAGACATAGTACAATAAAAATGTCAAATTTAAACGAATTCAAGCAAAATTTCGTACGATTAATCCCCAACAAATGCCTAAAAGCTCATTAAATTTCGTTTAAAAACATCAATGGATGGCGCATTATTGACGCGTAACTTCGCTAAAATCAAGTGTTTTTGTTAAAGTTACAAAATCGTATATCTACCGAGGTGTTTACTTATGTAACGCCATATTGGTAACGAAAATATTTTGTTATCGATATTCAACAATTAATAACTTCGCTCTAAAATAATATTTATAAACAAAATTTGGTGATCTTTTCAGCAATTTATTGGGGAATAATCGTTCGATTTTTTAAATTTGTTTAGATTTGACATTTTTATTGTACGATGTCTACGGGGTTACTTTTTTCTGGACACAGTGTAGATTTGTAAACAATATTCTGTCGATGCAGTAATTACTTACACAGATTTCTCTTTTGGGTGATTAACGTTGCCGGTGCAGCTATTGGAGGTTGTCTTCAACTAACTTCGGTTGAAGCAAACAGTATACTGCAAGCCTTAGGCCGTTGTTGTCAGAAGACTTTGCTTGTATTTCGGCAGGCAAAGACAGACAAGGTCATTCAAGATCATCGATGTCGACATTTCTGAAAAGCTCGTCGCCGGCGCTTGTTATGATAAGCAGCATGCCTGTGCCTACCTGCAGCTGTTTTCATGGTAGACGAGCGAATAGCGGTAAAATAACGTTTTTAAAGAGGGGGTACCCCACTTTCTCCCCTCGTTCGTGCATAGAGACCCGCTTACCCAGCGGCATGGAATTTTGTCACAAAATACTAGAGACTGTAAGCTACCACATCGTGAAAACCCGAAGTCTTTATTTTACCTGGTCTTGGAACGGTACCGGGAAGTGACAGACACCAAGACAGACAGACGGACAGACAGACAGAATTGTCGTAGCTAATACGCGCTATTATAATAGCTATGCGCGTAAAAATAAAACAAATATCCGAGTCTATTAAGCTTACATTCTAAACAAAAATCTGAACTGTACGAAATATACGCTTTTAGCAATGCAAAAAGAAGTCGTTTTGAATTGATGTTTTAGCTGCTTCGACAAGGCTAGCATCCATCAAGGCAACTCGATCAGGGGTTGATGTTTGCTTGACAAATGCTAGGTGTATGTTTGACGAACTATGTCATTGCAATATATACATTTAAACCAGTTTTATGAGTGCTTGATGAGCGCTCATCGAGCTGGCTTCATGTGTAAAGGAAATATTAGACGAATAACTGCAGATCATACAGTCGTTGGTGCTTCGTGGACTAGTCTACATTCTTCTCAACGTCATCTAGGTGAGGATCTCGAATCGACGGTCGAGATAAGGTTAAGTTAGTGTGAAGCTAGAGAATAATGGACATTGTTTTTTTATTCCATCGGCCCATCTGGAATATTGTGTTATACGGGAGATGTTAAAATTTTGAAACTATAACAAGCGCCTGCACCTGCCAAAAAATGAAAAACCTCTATAGGGCCTATGACCTATAGAAACGATGTAAGCCTATGTAGTTGTTGCGCTGACCGCCATTGCTGATTCTTTCAAAATTTGCTGCATTTTCTTTATTAGTTTAGGTTGTTAGAAATGTATAATGAAGTATAATTTATTTTTTGCACTATGTCCGTACAGTGCATTTCTGAATTACTGTCTCTTGTTTTTTTTTATCTTTTGTGGTGAAATACAGTTGATATAATTAAGTAAGTAAGTAAGTAAGTAAATGATTTATAAAGCGCCAAAGTCTCAGAAAGAATTAGGGCGCATAGGATGATGGACGTTAGGTGGCAGAAAAGGCTGACTGAAAGTAGTGGGTCTTTAAGTTTAATATGTTTATTTTCTCCTAAACGCTGTAGCTTATTTCGGAAACATAGTTTGGTTAGTCGAACTTAAAAGCTTTTGTATGTGTATAGTTTGTATGTGTATTTTTCGTGACGTTAAATTCGATGTTCTTAAGGCGCAAATCATTTTTAAAATGCTTTATGTGCGTATATGTGTATTCTAAGTTAACGTATGGTGCCTATTGTGCAGAGTTGTGTAATGTGCTGCTTTGTTTGTATACTTTTTGGCGAATAAAATGATGAAGTTGTTGTGGTTTTTGATGTTATCGTTATGCTTGAGCAGAATTTCGAAGCGAGATTCTGTCAAATGCACCGTAAACGGCTTCACGAGGTGATTCGGAAAAATGCTGCTATGGTTCACCTAGGCCTATAGCTTGTGGCATGTTTTAAGTGGCGTTCCCTGTCGCTGCAGCAAAAACACTGAACAGTCTGCCGCCAGAAGTGACGTCTTCGAAGTCCTTGCGAACATTTGAGACTGAACTTAAGACTCGTTTGTTCCGGTCGTCATTTTCACTACTGACTGCAAAGTGACTGCAGTGCCATAGGCATTTTTTTACTTCAAATTGCATTGTATTGTATTGTATTTTAACGTTGGACACTTTTTCCGCTCCAGGACAGAAGTCGACCGTGAAAACGTGATCCGACTGATCGCTGGTCCAAGGTCCGTCTCCACCGGCAAACACATAGGGTGGGACAAAAACTAAGTCTCCGACTGCTGTCCGTATATTTGCCAAATAGTGACCGATTTTCGAAATTCTTTCACTAGCGCATTCTGTGCAACATTTACAGTAACTTGGTTTTAATTATTTTAGCACATCTTATACATACTTGGCGATTTTTGAAAATGTGTATATTACAAGACAGTGCAGCGACGCCGTTAGAGTGTGCTGGTAATTATTATATTGTAATTTTTTTGTTCAGATTGGGCCAACGAAAATTTTTGGAAAAATTGATCAAATCAATACTAGTGAAGATGTGAACAGAAGTTGGAAGCTTACTTTTTGGCCCACTCTGTAGTCTGTCCATCGAATCAGCAATCAGCAGTGGCAAAAATTTCAATTGGGTGGGGTGTCGTCTCCTCTCCTTGCCCTTTTCTTCTCCCTTTCGTTCCTCACTTCCTTTATTCTCCCCCTTTTACCTCTCCCCTCGCTTTCCCTTTCTTCCCTCCTTCCTCTCCCTTTCCTTCGCTTAGAAGTATGACCCCTTAAATTCAGCTAAGGGGTCTGGGAGAGCACTGTGAGCTTCTCCAGCGAAGTTGGGAGCGGAGCCCCAGCCGAAATCGAATTTGGTGCGACATCTGATGGCAACAATTTTAATTATTTTTCTGAGAATAAACTGACCACATTGGCAAATTTAGTGCAGTTTAAACATATGCTTTTGTTTTGTTCGGAGAATTAGGGGGCGTGGGCCCCCTAAGCTTCTCGTTGTCTGCGCCATTGGCAATCGGGCGTTTCAATCTGACGTCGTTTACTGCAATATCCCAGTCCGGGAAGTCGTGGGGCCTGCACCGCCGATCTCCGCCACATTCGTTAAAACTGGACAACATCTCGCCACCCGTGTCGCCCGTTTGGCTAGACGTCCTGGCCCAAGACATTTTCCCGTAAAACCGTCAGATATCGAGGCAGATGGGCAGCCGCGGGAGAATAAGATCCTTGCATGCAGTAGGCCTACGCTGCTTCAGCATTTGATGACGACGACAGCGACGACGGCGGGTGTATTATAGATGAGTCAAGGTCCAAGGAGAAAATGGCAGTTGGGCCCAGTGGCGTAGCCAAGAGGAAACAAGGGACCAGTCCCCAATCTCCCGGACAAGACATAAACACTCATTTAAACTGCACGTAGCGTTGCTCTATACCGGGCCAGTTTAGTACTTGGTAGGGCGACTGCCTGCCTGTAAGTAAACCATCTCGGTATGTAACTCAGCCTTTCATCTCTCCAGGGTAGGTAAATCGAGCACCGGCTTATCTGGCTGGGGTTAAGGCGGGGCGCGCTCACATGTGTTGGGTAGTAGATAACCCTGTGTGATCCCATACAGCAGTAGCTCTGAGATGGGATTCCTATAATGAGCTAAACACCACCTTTAACTTTTAACCTTTAACTAAATGTGCGAATTTGGTCAGCTGATTCTCAGGAAAATGATTGAAATCGTTGCCACCGGATGTCATATTTTAAACCTACAATGCACCAAAGTCGCTTTCGGCTGACGCTCCGTCCCATACCCGGCTAAGAGAATTTACACAGCGCTTCTCCAGACAGCCTAGCTGGATTTTAGGGGTCCTACTTCTAAGAGGAGAAAGGAGAGAGAAAAAATATGAAAGGGAGGGGCAAAAGAAGTGAACAAAAGGGAAAAACGGGAGGGGACGAAAAGGGACAAAAGAGAAAGGGGAAAGAAGACGAGCCCCCTCTCAATTCACATTTCTGGCTACGGCACTGCAGTTGGGCCGCACATGACGCGAAGTCGGCGATAACGGCAATCGACATGGGTGGGCGGGCGGACCGATGGACCGACTGCGGGGACCACAGTCGTGAAATTGACTCGTCTTGGTGTCTGACATCACAACTAGTCGGCCAATCTGCGTCGCCTTCCCCAGGGGGCGCAACGTTTAAGATTTCTCCTCCACGCGTCAAAACGTTTGTTTTACAACGGCTGCTCGATCGTTATCGTTGTTGTTGCAAACAGCAAATCTACGCGTATATCAATCATAATCATGTTGTTCTTTTTCTGCTTATCAGAATCCGTCTACTCTTTATAGTGATAGCACAATGTGTCCGTATTCCTTGCACGTGTCAAATTAAATAATCTGATTCGCAAAATTCAAAGTTTATTTCATGGTGCGCATTCCTGCAGACTGTCTTATTCAGTATCTGAGTAGGCCTGATATAAATCGCATGTAGTGCCATATCTTTACATGCTTATTGTGCCTACTTTCCGAAAGACAAGATTACGGCGCTAGTTCGCTGGATAAATTACGAATTATCACATTTTCTCATATAGAACCAATGTATGACCAGTCATTGCCGACATCGTATATTTTTACTCCTTGCGCGCTACGTTCCTAACGTAGCGAAAAGGAGTATATGAGATCAGTGTAACATTGAGGACCGAAAGGCCGACTAACGACCGACCGCTGTTTCTGAAAGAGTCTTCCTGGAAGAAATTCAAACAACCATATCTCCATAACGGTGCTAGATAGACGCATGGTCACTATGGACCACCCATAGGAAGTCGATTCCCCGGGAATCAAATAGTCACTTGACCGATGACGTCACGTGACCCCAAAAAATTAAGGTCGTGACCCCATCATCTTTGAAGCGCCATATCTCCGTAACGGTGCCAGAAAGATGCATGGTCACCATGGACCACTCATAGGAAGTCGACCACCGAGATTCGAACGGTCACGTGACCGATGATGTTACGTGACCCCAAAAGGTCAAGATTGACCCCATTATTTTGAGGCGCCATATCTCTGTAACTATGCCAGATAGACGCATGCGTTTAGGTATAACAAGACAAATGGCAACTAGCGTCATCGACCATTATTGGAATTTTTTTCCTCTCAATTCCTAAAATCGGGCACTATTTTATGAACTTCGGGGAGACAATTTCCAATAACGACCTCGGCGCTAGTCACTATTAGTATAATATTAAACGGGTCTCGATTAGACGCCGGGTCTCTAATACATCCCTAACCTTAATACAAGCCGAAAAGAACGAAAAAGCTTTTAAAAGAATACAAAAGAAAATGATGCGCGCGAGGAGTACATTAGATTGGTCACAATCTAATAATATTTTTGTCATATAATTATTTTACTTTGAAATTGACAAACTGCGATCAATGAAACACTAAGAACAAACGATGTCGCAATGCCTTGGAGGCTGTAGCAACACACATGCGGCAGTCCGGCTAGTTACGCATAACATCCAATGCACTGCGCCTATACTTGTGTGCAGTGGGCGAAGCCGCAGCGCGCGATCCGTCAGAAGCAAGTAAACACATTGTGATGATATGCATGTTATAGGCTATGCATGTAGGCCTAGTATATAGCCTATCAATTGCATATCCTATGACAAGCCTATTATTACACACACGAACTATATATAAAAATATTAGAAATATATGCACCATTTCTCAGAGGTTTCTGATTCTCAGTGACTTGAGCCTTGACTCTTTGCGCTGAAAAATGACACATTATTTTTCTCCTATATTGGAGAACATTTACACCAATTTTGTTTTTTTGCGGTCTTTCGTTTTTGAGTTAAAAGCTCGTATATACGATTTAGGTTTAAAAACGTATCGCCAAATGGGTGAACAGATGGACGGACGGACAAGACCCGTAATACGGCCTATTGGGACGGCCGGGTAACAAATTTAAAACTTTTTATTTACACGACATTTTGCGCGTTGTTGGTCGCTGATAACATATTGAGCCAGAAACAAATCCGACAAAAAGTTAACAAGCTCGAACTGCTGTCGTTGATATTGCCCGCATTCGGCCAGTGGGGGGGCGTGATGGGTTAAAAAGTAGGCGGACAGCAAATTTTGTAAATTTTCGACAACTTCTAACTTTGCTTCCCCAATTTCCCCAAAATAAGACTTTCAGTCCCAAATTTTGCATTTTTGGACGAAAATTTTCCGACCATAACTGAAGATTTTCGCACAACTTTCCGACAGCTAAAAATTTAGGGCGGGGCGTGGCAATTGCCCCCATCCTGTATGCCCCCACCCTCTCACTGG
>Ga0209367_1007663_pt1 | contig 14846 bp, 5 predicted proteins | sample WorMetLIZISLAND2_FD_187412 | JGI IMG/M metagenome (GOLD analysis project Ga0209367, IMG submission 187412) | Marine gutless worms symbiont microbial communities from Max Planck institute for Marine Microbiology, Germany - Olavius geniculatus... ... | reverse complement strand
TCACAGAGTGCTACCTGCCACTAACACAGATGAACGCCCCCCCCCCCGAATCCCAGCCAGACAGGTCATTACTCCATTTACCTACCCCGTAAAAATGGAAGGCCGAGTTTAACTTTCTTGTTATGTTTTTGTATATTTACGGATATGGTTAACCTGTCCGCAGACAGTCACCCATTCGGGTACTAACCAACTGATAGCTTGGAGTCGAAGCAACAACATCGCGATCGTGAGTTTAACATCCTTACCGTTGCATTATACCATCAAGCCGTCTTTGCTATACATAAAACCGCCACCGAATAAGGAACCAGCGCGCAAGCACCAACAGAGCGATTCGATTGCAAACTGCATGGTATCGAAACTGGTATCGTCACGATACTTGGCGGTATCGTGGCACCGCGATATATCGAGACCTCTTCGATACTGGTATCGAAACGTTGGTACTCACGATACTTATCGAGGTATCGAAGGTATCGCACAACACTAATGCGAGGCAATTAGCCCTTATCTGTAAAAAAATTATGCGGCTTTTATGTGTAAAAACTCTTACATGTAAAAAAATAACCCTAACCCTTATCCCAACCCTAACCCTAACCACATCCCTGACTCTAAATCTAACCCTAATTTTTAGCGATAAACGTTTTTTTATAGATAGGCTTAAATGCCTAACAGAAGTATATTGCCACCCGAGACGTCATACGGTAAGGAAGACAGTAATCGTTTGTGTGTATGTATGTGTATAGGACGTCTGTAGGTCACCGGGTACACGTCGTTGAGGATTGTCATCAGTGATTTCTTCTATCCGTGCATGCAGTGGTCTGTCTAATTGACTGATTGCCGACTGCGGTGCGTCACTGGAGGCCCGTGCCGTGGCTTTTTCATCAGCCTGCTGTCCATGATGACTATGACAACGACTGCAGCTCGTGTCTGGTCTGAAAAAACCTAGGTTTTTTGGGGAAACGTTTTTAGACTTCGGGTTTTCGAAGATATTTAGAAGTTTCTGAGATCTTGATGTACAGCACCGGCGTCAGTGGCGTCTTGGTAGGAGTCAGAGGAAGAAATACTGGTAATTCCATGAAAGAATTTTGTCTGGAAATTTTTGGCCCAGAAATGCACAATTTGGGGGAATGAAATCTTCCAACATGTTTGGGACATTTAGGGACAGAATTGAAATTTCGAGCACCCTGCCGAAAATTTGCAGCGGTTTCCAGAAGACTGCAACTTGGTGTTTCGCTTACTTTTAGCACACGACGCCGCTGACGAACAAAGAAGATTGGACAGGAATTTTAAGACCAGTGGAGTTGTGGATTAAAAAACAGGCAGGGGAGACATAGGCCTAATTTTAGCGATGTTGCGAATGTCCGACAGAAAAAAATAGGCCTACGTCTACTTAAACAGTGGCGTAGCCAAGGGGCCCCTAAAGTTTTTTTATACGCTTAAACGAGGGATTTTTTTAGTCCCAAATGTGAATTTGTGGAAGAAAATTTTCCGACAGGGTAAAATTTAGAGGAAGACAATTTCTGCAACGCTGCTGATAAGATACCAAGTAGAACATCTTATAAGTCCACGCCATTTTCCATTCACGTTTTAGATCTATATGTTGAGAGAATGACGCGTAGCGTGTCGTGAGAACGCAAAAATTACGACAATTCATGGATGAAATTAAATTGCATATGTATTGAAATTATTGCACCACTAATGAAACAACCTGAGTAAAGACCTGAAATTTGGACTTTTGGGGCTTTTTAGTTTTTTTTATAGAAAAACCATAAAACCTAGGTTTTTCGAACCTATTATTTAGCGCCGGTTGACATCTAGACTAATGACGTCATGTCGATGACAATGACAACAACTCGTGCCTGGACTGACAGCGCTCTGGGTGGTCGGTCAACTGTCAACATAGAGTCTCCTGTGCAAAGCATAGAGTCGACAATAAACTGTAGTGATGTGCTGGCGGTGGCGGCGTGGAACGATCAACTCGACGCACAACTCTACCCTGCCAGTCTTGTCGACCGCGCTGTTACACCGGTATGCACAACTAGCCGATTCATTCAAGAAAAATCGCTAAATGGTATAGCTCTTTGCAGACAAGAAGCTCAGCTGTCGTTAAGACAACCGACTGTCCTGGTTGTCAGTGTCATTTACAGTCATCCAAAGTCGATGATTTTCATGTAATATGAACGGGCGTAGACCATTTCCTATTAGTGATTAATAGTAACCTTGGCCTTATATCTCACCAAGATACGGTTATTTTTATCTTGGAACTTCTCACTAAAAATTGCGTCCAAACCGCTGCAGATAGAAACATTGTTACTGTTGACAGCCTATATGAATTAAAGTTGCCAGCGTCATATCTGGTTACACCATTGCCCACGCCTTACGACTTACCCTTTAGCTACAATACCGCACGATTGGTAGGTTTTGGCCCTTCACGGTCATTCAAGATCAATGATTTTCAAGTCATTTAAAACCAATATGCGACTTCCTATTAGTGATCTATAGCAACCTAGGCCCTATCTGGCACCGTTTAGCCACAATACATTCGTGACTGACGGACAGACAACGACGAACAGACAGACGCCAACTCGTACCATAAGCTCGGCCGTTTAAATACGGTCAGCCAAAAACCATTTCATATCTGTGCATATCCCTTAGCTGCGTAGTTTGGATAGGTTTCGTTCATACGCGCGATAGCAGAATGCTTCGTGCGTCTTGGCCATGGCCTGTCCATCTGTTCGTCTGTCACACGCAGAATTTGTATGAAAACGGTGGAAAACAAAATTACGAAATTTTCACTGTGGGCTGCCACAAGAACTCTAGTCTATTGTGGCAAAATTTCATGCCCCTGGGTGCGGGAGTTCCCATCGAACGAGGGCGTCAAAGAGGGGTACCCCCTAAAAGACGCTATTTTGCCGCTATTTGCTCGTTTAGTGTGAAAACGGTTGCTGATAGGTACAAACATGCTGTTTGTGATAACAAGCAATAGTGACAGGCTTTTTAGATTTTTTAATGACCTTGAACGACCTTGAACCCCAAAAGAGGGGGTTTTAGTGAATTTTCCGCAATTTTTGGCAGCAGCGCACACTTTATGAGCGAATTGCGACCACATGCCTGAAGATAGACCAAAACAACCTGCGTATAGAAATTTTAGCATTAACTGCAGATTTTAGCAGTCCAAGTGCCGACTTCCTAGGTTCAAGGAGCAAGCGTAAAAGAGGGTTATCTTTTTAAAAAGTGGTTATTTCACTGATATTGGCTCGTCTAGCATAAAAACAGTTGCAGATAGGCACAGACATCCTGCTTATCATAACAAGCACTAGTGACGAGAGTCTTAGGGGTGTCAACATCGATAACCTTGAATGACCTTGAACCCATAAAATGAGGATTTTTAGTAAATTTTTCGCGATTTCGGGCTGCGACACACATTTTAAAAGTGAATTGCGCCGAAATGGCTGGAGATAGACCTGGAGAACCTGCGTATGAAATTTTTAGCATAGAACGTACTTTTTTGACAACCAAGGTGGCAGGAACGCTGCTATCGCGCATCACGTGAGCTTTGCTCAAATTACTTGTTAAGGTTAGCGCGACAGCGCAAGCCTATATTGGGCGTATGGGGGCTGTACCTTCATCGCGGTCCTGGAGCAAAAACCTTATGGGGGTCTCGGGGCGAAACCCCCAAAGCTGAAGACATTTTGCAGTACGAAGACAAATTCTTACAAAATTGGTGTCTATATTTTGCTTCAGTGAAATACAGTTGCGAAAAAATTATATGTGCGCCTGAACACCAATTGGTCCGACAGCTCCCGTGCCGGCTGCTATGACCCTGCTACGGAGCGTTACCTGCCATATGGTATTACAGTGTAGCCTGCCACCAACAAAGGTGAATGGCTGCAAAAGAGTGAATTGCGAGGAAATGGATGGAGATAGACCAAAATTACCTGCGAACAAGAACTGCTATAAGCTCTCGCGCGTCTTTTGTGCATTAGCTCGGATTTCTTGTTTTTTTGTGTATGCTACACAATGGAACAGTGCGAGCAAATTCGTAGGCCTAGGTCATTGATTAACGATCTGAAAGAAAACACCAAAACCATTGTGCTCGCGTAGAAGTTTTTTTTCTGTCTCAATTTACTCAAAATGTCATCGAAAACATACTGCTCCTTTGATATAGCATTTCGTGTTTCTGTTAAATATTATATAAACATTTATTCGTGAACTTGTGACAACAAGACAGACAAAAGACAGAAAACAAAAGACAGAAAATATTCTAAGCGTTTCTATTGGACTGGGTTGCAGGTATGGTACGCAGTGGGTATCGTTGGTAACGTGCTGTCGGCAATCATCTGGCTACAACGTCGCATGTTGCGGAACAACTCATCTGCCGTCTACCTGGCAACACTCAGCATAAACGACACTCTCTTTCTACTGCTGCATATTCTGCTTGATCTCGACCAGGCATGGCCACTACTGTTGTCTAATACCCCGTTTACACGATCGAGCAAACATCGAGCTAGCTCGACGAGATACGGTAATTAGCATGCTAATTAGGAGGGCGGGCGGGTTGTAATTGGAAGGCCTATATAACATGTAATCACTAATCAGCTGCGGGCTAAGCCTAGGCCAACATTTAAGCCAGGGGGCGGGGTTCCATCAGGCTTGCTTGATGTGTGCTCGATGTTTGCTAGATCTTATAGGCAAATTGCGTTCAGCTGTTTTAATCTGTACATTCAGTAGGCTACATTCCGGTTTTTAATCTTCACAAATGGTAGGTTTTTGCTTTTAATTATCTGAGTTAGATGTTCTTTGCGTGTATAATGGCAAAAAATAGCGATTGGAAACATTTGCAGTTTAATGTTTTATGCATTGTTTGTAATGTTTTTTTTATAAAAGTTAAAAAATGTTTTTAAAATGTTTTTATTTGCAAATCAATGTTTTAACATCTATGTAGCAAACAATGCGTGGTCTGTGCACAGCAGCGTGACGTCACAATGCTAAATAAATGACGTCACTGCATCGTCGCCCACAGTCACAACAGTTGAGTTGAGTTGAGTTGGGTCGTAGGTGTGAACTGGTCATTACTTTTCCGTGAACATCACTTTCACCTCCCCGGTTGTATGTAAAACGTTACACTTTCCTGACTCATATGTCCGCGACAGGGCTCTGATACATGTTTTAGCTTCAGCCAGACACCAGTTTACACTGCAAGATCACGGATACTGGGTTAGTGCATTGCGCAGTGTGCCTGTTTACCTCCCAGCTCTCAGTGATTTTTTCAGGTTGCTGTAGCTTTCTGGGTGTTTATTTGTTTTTGTGGCTTGAATTTGCGTTTGTTCTACTACCATCGACGTCGTCGGTTACAGCAGGCCCGTCGAGAGCCACAGCAGGGCCCGGGGAAACATTTTCGTGGGGCCACCAAACATTTTCACGAGGCCCCTCTGGGGAAAACATTTTGAATTTTTGTTCAAAATGGTACAATCTGGCATACTTTACATTTTTAGCCGCACGACGGGGCCCCAAACGTCGCGAGACAATGGGTAGCTTACCCCCTTCTTATCCCACCCTCTCGACGGGCCTGGGTTACAGAATAAGAAGTTGCCATTTTCTGACAAACACTGCAAATTTCCGACGAAATTTTTAGAAACAGCTGCAAATTTTCGACATATGAGATTACGTTTGTTCAACGATTTAATTTTGCTCTTAACTTTTGCTAAAATGCGGGTTTTTTAGCCCAAATTTTGCACTTCTGGATAAACATTTCTCGACAAAAAGAAGATTTTCCGACCGTCCAAAATGTAGTGGTGAAGCAATTGTTACCTCTGCCCTTACCCTCCTGCCACGACGTTACTTCTTACCATACTTGAAGGGTCCAAACGAAATGCGGACTAAGTGCCGTACAACGGAATAATGGACTAAGGCCAAAAACTCAGCCTAATATTATGGACTTAGACTACTTTTCCGCTCTACCCTTTAAATATGGACTTAGTCCAGTTTACGTTTGGATTCTTTACTTGTACGTGCACAGGCATGGGGGGTACAGACGCTGGACTTCCAGGTCGTTTGTGAAACATTCTCGTTCTTCATTCTTGTCACTCAGTATTTAGCACCCACACTCGTCCTCGGATTCACCGTTGAACGCTTCATCGCCGTTTGCTACCCCTACCAGGTAACCCAGTCTACTAACAGTGCTTTCCCATAGCAGTCTTTAAAGGTTAAGCGTTATGTATAGATCTTTGTGGTCGGAAAACGCATCACAGAGCAACGGAGCGTCACCTGTCATATAGGATTGCACAAACACAGGTGAACGCGCCCCGCCTTAACCCCAGATATACAAAGCAGTTCTCGATTTTCCGGTGTTGGTTATATATCCGGACGGTTTACCGGTTTGCATACAGTCACCCATCCAAGTAGTAACCATTTGATAGCAACCCGACCAAGAGTCAAACCCACAAAGTAAGTAAGTAAAGTGTCAGTTAATATAGCATCTACTCACTTAGCGCATTAAATTAGACTTATCTTTATTCTTTTGTGATATATTAAACTGCGCAAATGCGTTGAATCGCTGTTTTTGTGCGCTGTTGTGCATTATTGCACGAAATGTCATCGAATAAAAAAGTAAAAAATGTCATAAATTAGAAATTTTAAAAAAATACATAAAACGCCATTTTTCGTCCGTATTTTTTTACCAAGTTGCAACTAAAAGCACGGAATATTTTAAAGCCAGATTGGCGTGAAGGAAACGCTTCCTTTCAGCGTCATAGATTTCCGGCAAGTGACGTAGTAGGCCTACGCCAGGCAGGTTTATGCAAAATCGACGGATTATTGGCAAAATCTATGAGCGCCAGATGCTACGTGTGACAGGTGGCCCAGGCTTTGTGTAGCAGCGCTTGCCACTTTACAGATCGTCCTAAGCCTGCAGCTATTATGTGACATCTTTTTATCGAACATACGAATAGTAGCACAAACAAAAACACAGATTTACTTAGCCTAACAGTACACTGAGCCAATAATGGAATTCATAGTTACACCAATTTGTCACATGTTCTGCACAGTACATTGTTAGAAGCATTATGTTTTTTTATGAATTTGTTACGTTTTTATACTATAATAACGCTCCAAATCAAAGTTTCCCGACACTTTCTTATTATTCCAGTATAGCTCATTCTAAACAATTTTACAAAAAAAACATTTAAGTACAAATTCAAGATCAGACTTACTTATCGGGCACGCTTTTAGTCTATACACACCTGATAAAAATCAAATCGAAAACAGTATAGCTGCTATTGCTATACTAGCTGTACTGTTTTTAAAGCGCAGACAGCGACGTAGTTGAATTAAACTGAACTGACACGGTTTAGTTTTTGACGAACTGACCAATAAGCAAGCAGGGCAAGCTTACTGGTCTTTGGTTGACGCGTACGTGAGCGTAGTCACATAGTCGCGTAGGCCACCGACGCCGTTAGAAGATGCCTACTGTAATGCATTACTGCTTGTCTATTGGTCAGTTTGCCAAAAACTAGACCATGTCAGTTCAATTCAGGTCAGTGACGTTGCTCTATACGCCCTTTAAAAATGAAAAAAAAACGTTCAAGAGCTTCTTATGTATAAAAAAATATATCGTTTGTAAAAGTTGAATAAAAGCGTTTCTTTTTTAACTGACGTATTGACATTACTTTAAATACATTTTTTTGCATTTGTTACATTTTTCGCAGTCTGTAATTAGTAAATCTCAATACAAAATTTATCACTGTTTTATCAACAGCAACATACTTATTGTACTTCGGCCTACATATTTTATATTACTGTTATTTTATTCCGGTTGCTCAGTGATAAAAAGCGCGTTTTTATGACTAATAAAACGTTTAAATATTAGTAAACGTTAATCGCAACTATAACTTTGATAGCTTCGAAATACAGGCCACGCTATAAAACGCTTTCATTTGCATAGATAAAAAATATTAATATCGTCGTATTTTTGCGACAAGATTTTATTAAATCTTTTTGTCAACTGTACATTAACGGCTGAAACTCGAACAAAAGTGTGATAGCCATAGCCAAGGAGAGAAGGAGGGGGTGTTGAAGATAGGGGAAAGCAAAACACCGCCTTTCCGCCATCAGCCGAAACTATAGGAAACATTGCGTAAAAATTATCATCAAAAATCTGAGCTAATGCTCACGAGACGTACGAGAGCTTATAGTGGGGTGTTTACACGATCTATGCAGCAAACGTCCAGCAAACTTCCAGCAAATGTATTCAAAATACGCGTGCTAATGGTGGACGTTTTCTGGATCGTGCAAACAGTTCCTGTTCGCAGGTAATCTTGGTCTATCTTTATCCATTTCGTCGCAATTCACTTTTTTGCAGCCAAAAATCACCAAATATCACTAAAAACCCTTATTTTTAGGGTTCAAGGTCAATCAGGTCACCAAGACAGAATAAGAAAAATAGGCATAAACATGCTGCTTATCGTAACAAGCACTGGCATAAAGCTTCTTAGAAATGTAAACATCGATGACCTTGACTGACCTTGAACCCTCAAAATAGGGGGTTTTAGTGAATTTTTCGCGATTGCGGGCTGCGACACGTATTTCAAGAGTGAATTGCACCAAAATGGCTGGAGATAGACCAACAAAACCTGCATGTGAAATTTTTAGCATTGAATGTAGATTTTAGCAATTAAAGTCCGGACCCTCTAGGTTCAAGAAGGGCTGGGCACGCGGGTGTCAAATAGGGGTTCCCCTCTTAAAAGTGGTTATTTATCCGCTGCTGGCTTGTCTAACGTGAAAATGGTTGCAGATAGGCACAGACATGCTGCTTAACATAACAAACACCGGCGAAGGGCTTCTTAAGATTGTCAACATTGATGATGATTGATTTTGAATCCTAAAAATAAGGGATTTTAGTGATTTTTGGCGATTTTTGGTTGCAAAAGAGTAAATTGCGACGAAATGGATGGAGATAGACCAAGGTTACCGGCGAACAGGAACTGCTATAGGCTCTCGCGCGTCTCATGAGCATTATCTCCGATTTTTTGTTAAACTCAAAATGCATAAAACGCGTTTGCGGCCAGGGCTTTGCCTTTAGCTCCATGCTTTTTAATAGCTTACGGCGCTACGCCAGACTCTTTTGGATTAGTGGGAAGTATAGTCGAACCCTTCACCACATTTGTAAAAATCTGGCTATGAGGGCCGGTTATATTCATCCTCACAGGATAAAGTGTAATAATTATTGCTATAGTACAGTCATGCAGCTATGTGTGTCATTGCCTGTTACGAAATAATGTAGAGTTTTTAGCCGACCGTAGGCCTACTAACGTTTGCGCCTTGGGTACGAGATTGTGTTTTTTTCTGTCTGTAGTCTGTTGTCTGTAATGCATGTATTGTGGTTAATCGGTAGGTCTTACAAGAAAACATCTTACGCGATCATATGGATGTGACAGCTCTCGGCATACAAAATTTCAGTCGTGCAGTGCAAAGGAAACATTTTAAATTTGACAAGAATGTCGCATAAAACTTCTCGGATAAAGTGAAAATCATCGACCTTAAATGACCTTGAAGGATTTTTATGCACTCTGCTGTGCCTGTTGTGCGGTAGTGTGGCTAAACCGTAAGCCTACATCGTAGGTGGTCGGCAATGGCACTGTTGGATAAGGCGATGACAAATTCCTATAGGCTGTCAATAGTAACCACGTCTCTATCTGCAGCGATTTGGGTTTGGCCGCGATTTTGAATTAAATGTTGCTCCCTGCAACCATCGCTTATGTGCGCCGAATTACCGTGTCGTATCCTACAGTTGATTGCAGCGTTCGATATAGCAGCGTCACCATAGCATGTATGGGACTACAGTCACTCTAGAAAATCGCTTTTTTGCGCCCAGAAGTCGGACACTGACGTAGAATGTACGGTCGACCCGCCCTAATGACAGCTGGGCTTTTTGTGTGTATAAGCTTAGGCGATGTGGCGATGTCATGCTCCGTAAGAGTATTATAGAGTGTTTACACGATCCAGCAAACGTCCAGCAAACTTCTAGCAAATGTATTCAAAATACACGTGCTAATGCTGGCCGTCTGCTGGATCGTGTAAACATCCTATTATGCAGGTGTAAAAAGCGAAGCCGTTTTCGAACGGCGTGCCTTTAAGCATTATGGACTTAACTTATTGCTGAGAATTGTCAATTATCCTCCATCTAATGCTACCACCTGGTGAATACAGACGAGTGGTTTGGCGGACTTGCCACGGCGATAACGCCTTTTGTCAAATTACTTTGGTTTATCTTATTATTGTGACGTATTCTAACAGAAGCTGCATGAATGAGACATGAGTAAACAAACGAAAGGTAATGGACGGAAATGAAAAAAAATGTCTTAAGTTACTTTTTCAAGTACGGGGAAACAGACAGTGAACGACGAAATGTTATATAAGTTTAGAACTGATAAGCAACAGCTCGCCTAAGAAAACTACCGCAATCTTCGTTAAATTGCTTCAGTAGTGCTGGGCCAGTGCAAGTTTCAACTTTGACTGTAACGGTTCATATTTCGAATTACGGGAGCGATAGTCTACGTTTATGCCGCAAAATATTCGTATCGCATCGAATATATTGGAAAATGCTACGTCGACTCTTCACAAACCTCGACTGAGACACTGTTAATAGTATATTCATTGAAGAACGGAATATGAAGTAACCCATAATAGGTCCCGTGTTCAATCTCCATCGTAATGAAGAACACAGTAGACCGATGCGACTCCGCATGGCTGCAATGACAATGGTAATTATTGTCAAAAAGCAGCTAAATTCATCTCCTCATAGTCCACACAGACACGCTGGCATAGACAAGAGGGGCCCCAGGGAAACCCCTAACTTTCCAAACAAGACATGGGCACACGTTTAAACTGCACTAAATTTAACTAAAACTTAACTAAACTTAACTAAATTTGCCAGTTTGATTGGTTGATTTCCAGGAAAATAGTTAATATTGTGGCCACAAGATCTTAAACTTTAAACTTAATTTAAAGCTACAGTGCACCAAATTCGATTTGGTTAACACTCCGCCCCAGACCGCGCTGGGAGAGCTTACAGCGCTCCCCAGCCCCTAGCTGTATTTAGGGGTCTTATTTTTAAGCGGAGCGAAGGGTAAAGAAAAGGAGAAAAGGGAAAAAGAGGGGCAGGCTAAAGAAGGAAAAGGAAGGGCAAGGGAGTGGAGGAAATGAAATGAGGGAGGGAAAGGAGATGAAGGTAGAGGAGCCTCCCAGTTAAGGACCCTCCTCCCCAGTTTGCATTTTTAACTACGACACTGGTCCGTTCATTTCTGTCAGCCCGTCTCTGACGACGACAACGTACGTAGTTAATAATGTAATGGACGGATGGGGAACCAAGCGAACTTCCCCACGCACGCCCACTCTACCATACTGGCTGTTTCTTGGCTGCTGCAAGGGTGAGTGTGCGGATCTGACTGCAGCGAACTCAGATCCGCTATAATTTGAAGATTTACATCAACACCTTAAACAGTCTAGTTATAATGATGATAACAGTTGTGCCTGTTGTAATTTCAGCTAATGTTATCATAATTATGGTTGTGATTATTAACCGATTGTACTAACAAGCGCGCTTACAGTACGACCTGCCGTCTGTCTGTCGTCTATAACGTTATGTATTGTGGCTAAATGGTACGTCGTACGGGGTCAGCGATGGGACCGTTGGCTAGAGTATTGGCAAGTTCCCATAGGCTTAAGAATTACAATAATAATCACGTCGCTATCTGAAGCGGTTTGGTCGCAATTTGCAACTTATGTGAATTTGGCGGCGTTTCCCGAAGTTTGCATTATATCGCAAGTTATGTAAGCAAATCTGATACTATAGGGGGCCTAACGCTTACATATGCTGGCTGTCCGGCGCCAGCAGAATGGTCGGCTTTCTCTAGCAACAGCTGAGATCCTGGTATTATCATTGTTGTTGACGAAGTTTGGAGTTGTCCGAAATAGTCACTTATTTTGCACGTTTTAACTTAGATTTTTTTCAGCGAGCGCCCCACGATTTTGGGATTTACATCTTCTATGCCTAAACGTACATACCAATTCTGATCGTGTAGCAAAGTTTCATCGGTGGATGGAGCTCGGAGACATCGCGAAAAGAAAAGAAAAACAGACGTTAGCAGTAAAAACATAAGACCATCTGTCTACTACCGTATCCGGACGGCCTAAGATATTTTCCCCATCTCTATTTTTTGGTCATACTGCAACCGGAAACACGGAATTTTTTGTCACTAGTGACAGCGGACTGACATATTGCGAATTCCTTCTTCGCAAACCGCACGGCTTGGCTGCTGTAGCGCAAATCATCGCAGAATATTGAAGTTATTATTCTCTGCTCAGTAAGCGTGCTTCTAACAAACAATCCCGAATCGCATCGCGTTCTATCACCACCGAAGCAACGAATAGATGGGCTACGGTCATCACTAATCACAGAGATTAATTCAGTAGGTTGCTCGATCCAATGATTACAGCGGCGCCGTGGATTACAATAGTTGCAATATCACAGAAGACAGTGGCAAATTTCCGACGAAAAAAATTGTTGACTTAAGATTTCAATTTTGACCTTAAATTTCTTAATAATTGAGAATTATTATCTTCGAATTGCAGAAGTTGCAGATTGTTTGACAAGCAGCTAAAAAATTCCAACAGCTTGTTTAAAATTTTGATTCTGCCCCTCCAAAGGCAAGATTTAGCCCCAAACTTTGCATTTTAAGACGAAAATTTTCCGACAGATTTCCTGACAGCAATCTCCGACAACCCAAAATTTGGGGATTGCTGCTGCCCGTCCCCGAACCACCTTCTACAACGCGACTGGACTAGCCAATACTTCCAAGCAAGTAAAGTAAATATAGTAAAGTGAAGTAAATGTAGGCCTAAAATTTATATGGTCCCTATAGCGCATGTCGCTAATTAACCTCCCTAATGCGTTGGACACACTAGTACTGACTGAAAAGAATTGTTTTGAAAAATCGTTTAAAACTGTCAATAACACACGCCGGATCTGTGAGCTCTTCTGGCAGTGAGTTCCAGACCGTTGGACCAGCGCCCGGGGACGGCCGTATACATGTTGTGTCGACAGCGCGGTGCACTTGTACTTTATATTTTTGAGCGACGGCGGAGCCTCCCCTCCTCCCCAAACGTTGCGAGGTCCGGGGTAACTTACCCTCTCCCTTTAATCCCCCCTCTCGACGGGCCTGGGCATTTTCTTTAACTATTATATTGTATTTATTTGTAGAAAATCCATTTCTGCACGACGAGTCGAGCTGTGAAGGTAGTGGCAGGGATGATCGTTGGCTGCAGCCTGCTGGGCAGCATTCAGCCCTACCTTTGGGCGTACAACCGAGCAGAGGACAAGTGCGCGTTGAGACCAGGCTTAGAGGCGCTGTGGGAGGTCTGGTCATGGACCACCGAGATGGTCGTTTTCCTCTTGGTTCCGCTGGTCATACTGATTGTCAACGTGCTGGTGATGCGTGAGGTTTGGCGTATGTCCAGCTCGGGGCCTGTGGCGCCTTCCCAGTCCATCAAGGTTAGTAGTGTAAACCAAAGATGTAAAAAACGTTCCAAAAATAAAATTTAAAAAAAAAACAAAAACGTAAAACGTGACAGAAATGAAAAAAACATTAAAAACTCTTGAATGTTAGTGGCTTTCTTTTCCGGTAAAAGTGCTTGTGAGGAAAACGAAAAGAATACAGAAATTCTACTTTTAGAAATTCGTAATCGACGATACAAAACTCTGTTTATTTTTTCATAATTTATAGTTATTAATCCTTATATGTTTAAACTCGGTTGGAAGGAGTGCTTAGTTATGCAATCTACAATTGCAGCTGCGGTTAAAATGTCATGTTTTTTGTAATTTTTTTTTGTAACGGCTGATTGTTTGTTGGGCGCAAAAAAACTATTTTCTTTTTTTATAATTTATAGTTATTAATCATTATGTCTGCAGTGCATGCATCCCGTGTGAATGCTTCTTAACTGTGTGATGCTTGCAGACAAGGAGCGAAGGATCGCGTCACTCGTCTGTGCACAGTGCGGAGTCTACAAAGAACGCTGCCACCAACGCCATGCTTCTGACCGTATCGTTCTACGTCATTTTCACCACCCTGCCGGCCACACTGGTCTACGTGCTGGCCAACGTCTACCCCGAGGTACGACCGGCGTTCCACGGCGGCCAGTGTGACGTCAACACGACCACAACATCAGCTGCAACACCGACTTCCGTGACTGGTGCCGCTGAATTGGCGACAGACGAGGTTTGCCTATCTCTCAGCGCTTTTAACGCGCGTACGGAGCGACCTAACTACACTAACCTAAACTGACATGGGACGCGTTAAGTTACTCAGCGCTTTCTGGCAGCGCTTTCGGCAACAAGAGAACGCTGATCAAAAGACTACGCTTCCGCTAGTAAAAAGCGCGCATCGAAAGCGCTGAGTAGGCTAATAACAACAAAGTCCATGGTTTAGTTTTTTGACGAAGTGACCAATGGACGAGCAGTAATGCATTACAGTAAGCACCGTCTAACGGCGTCGGTGGTTTACGCGACTGTAGTTACGTAGGCTTACAGGGGCCCGTCCGGGGATAAAATTTTTGAATTTTGCTTTTATTAAATTGGCGCATTCCGGTGTATACTCTCGACTTTTGAGCGACGGCGGGGCCCCAAAACGTCGCGGGTCCCGGGAAAACCCCAAACCCCTACCTTCTCCCTCGACGAGCCTGTAAACATGACTGACTGATTGTTTACAGGTGTACGAGGATCAGATGCGTTCGTGGCGTCGGTACGTGGTCTACATGACAGTCCGCAGCGTCGTCTACGAAGTCTGCCTGTCCCA
>Ga0209367_1007662_pt1 | contig 14850 bp, 7 predicted proteins | sample WorMetLIZISLAND2_FD_187412 | JGI IMG/M metagenome (GOLD analysis project Ga0209367, IMG submission 187412) | Marine gutless worms symbiont microbial communities from Max Planck institute for Marine Microbiology, Germany - Olavius geniculatus... ... | reverse complement strand
AGCTTGTAAGGACGCCATATGCATAGCCCCATCTAAGGTTACCCAAATGATTTTTGCTGTTTTAGAGGACTGATATCATCACATCGTCCTTACACACAGTTGTAAACTGGTAAGTTTTTTACATATTGATGTATAACGGCGACATAGGCTCACACCCAGCTGCCGTAATACCCTCGGGTACAGCTGTACCGTACAAAAGAAATTGCACCGCATTTTTAGCCGACCGTACTTACGTAGCGATCGAGCTTACGGTACGAATTGTCGTCTGTCTGTCCGTCGTATGTCTGTAACGGATGTATTGTGGATAAACGGTAAGTCGTAGGGAGGTCGGCGATGGTGCCATCGGATAGGGCGCTGGCGACTTCCTATAGGCTGTCAATAGTAACCATGTCTCCATCTGTAGCGGTTTTGCCACAGTTTGAAAAGTCTCAAGCGGTCAAGCCATGTGGCCGCATCCCAGAAACGGCGAGAGATAGGGACAAGGTTACTATTAATCATTAATAGGAAGTGGCATACGCTCTTTCAGATTACGTCAAAATTATTGACCTTGGATGATTTTGAAGGTCACTAACACCGAGTACGGTCGCCTACCCTAGCGACGGCTGGGCTTCATGTATTAATTCGCTGCAACGCTGATGTTTGAAATTGCCTTTTTTATATAGACAGCTTATACTGTTTAATGTATATTCATCTCAGTCAATCAATCAAAGCACTTGTCCTAGCAGTCATCACTGTGTCTCGAACGGATCAGAGTCGCATGGTGGCGTAGACTAGAGGCCTATAGGCTGAGTGTTTACGTTTACTGTATAGGTATATGTACGAGTATAGTTTCAAAGTCAAAACAGTTCGTTTCAAGGGCGTAACTTTTGTCCAGAAAGCGAGGTCTTTCAATTTTCTTCCCATAGCTAGGCCTATAATTATTTGTCGGACGATCGTGATGCTTAACTAACTGTCCTATGGTTGCCTTATCATGAAATTTTTTTTATCTGAAACTCACCGCTGAGCTGACCCATGCAATGGCGGCGTTAGACGTTTATCTTTTTGTTGCTAGGACGGGGCGTCATGATTGAGATTTGAGACACTAAAGGCATTAGTGGAGTGGAGAATAAGGATGTATTTTTTCAGCCAACTAGTACTAGCTGTGCTACGGACATGCCCCTTTTATACGCTTTTATTTTCGTATATTTACATACTTGTGAAACAAAACATACTCGAGACATGAACGTTGGTCTGGCCTGTGTAAACAGGCGGAGTTTCTTTGTCAGTCGAGAGTCGAGACTGCCATGTGGTTTTCATTTGTCGACGCTACGCGTGAAACAAGCTGATGTTTTTTTATAACAATGTCTCATTCATTTCAGTGTTCTCTCGTTTCATATCTTTTACAATGGAGTGGCCAGGAAAAATTTCCGGCCAGTTCACTGGCCACGACTTAACGCAGATCTCCTCGGGCGAAGTCAGATACCGTGACAACTGCCAATGGGCAAGGTGAAATGACGGCTTGAAAACGAGGCGCGGATATAGGCGACTGATCGGGAAAATGATAATTACTTACCATGCACTTACTTACTCCTATAGAAAGTGAGAACAGTTTATCCGGGAGATAAGTTGCAGTTTGGAAAATTTCGAAAATGTTTTTTTGAAATGTAGAAAATAGTGCGTAGTTTTGTCATATGGCTAATACGGACTACAGCATCGGTCATTCCTGTAGCGTGGTCATGAGTATAGGCCTATGAGTTGAGAGTGTCACATCATTATTATCATCATCATCATCATCTTTTATTTCGTTCATAGACACAGAACATGACATTTTGAAGGTCACAAGTAATGAACAGAAACGACAAGTTAAAACAACACTGACAGCCGCCTGTAAGCCTAAATAATACAAAACACAAGCAAAAAATAAACGAGCAATTTAAAAACACTTCAAAAATACCGTAAAATCAACAGAACCTATAGACTGTTGAAAAGTATTGAGACAGCAACACGTTTCCGTGCGAACATTCCCGATCATTGTAATCGATCTGCCAATTTTCAGCTGAGAAAGTCAGATAAGATTAGGGTTAGGGTTCGAGATAGGGTAGCGCTGCAGGGACCAACATGTTTTTCTAGTTTAGTCTAAACGTCATGCGCTTGGCGAAATAACTGCATGAATGGTCAATAATCGCAGTTAGCTAAAACTCGGCCACTGTGACCATTGGCCGGTCAGCGGTCAGCAATGCTGCGAGGATGTACATGTAGGTCTATTATTATGACGCTCGCTTTCCCGTATCTGCGCTCTGGCTTCAGTTTATTGTCAAACTGATTCGTGATACGATAGCTATGAGTGACTGATGTTCTTGCAACCAGTCACACGTGATTATTGTGCGGTCGTATAGTAATATAGGCCGCATTATATACGAGTCTTGCTCGTCCGTCCGTCCCTCTGTACGTCTGTCTGTCTCGTATGTGCGCTCATAACTGGAAAAATTGAAAAGGGCCGAAAAAAACAAAATTGGTGCGTACGTTTTCCAGGTTTTGGTTTCAGCTCAAAGGTCAAAGGTCAGAGGGACAGCCGCAGAATATGTCGGCATTGGACTGACATATAGCGTTATAGGATGCTTTCTATACTAAATCATTTGATGTACGTCCTGGCATATTCTATCTTCTAACCCAGCTAACCATATTTATATGCACCATAATGGCGAGCAATAAAATACCGAACATTGTGTGCACGATATTATAATTACGTCTACTAACTAAGAGAAATGTACTGTGTGTGGTGTATAATAGGCGGTGACACAGAAACAGTTTCGCTACCCGGCAGACCCGCGTCGTTCACTTCAGGACGGCATTCTGCTCTGCGAGTAAGTTTCGTCTCCACGTGTATAATCATATTTCGTTTCAGTCATTTAGTTCAGAATAAAGCAAGATTTTGCTAATGGCGCATGTACTTTTTTGTCTTAATTCAGTGTTTTTTCGTCGGGCTCGGGTTTAGACTCCGGACCAGTGGTCATACTGTATTAATCGTGAAAACGGGAGCCAAAATGAATGGCATGAGATTTTGTGAATATAATTTATATTATATTTACACGTCGTCTTTGATGTTGGCGCATAATAATCTGGTATGCTTGACGCCTTGGTGGTGTAATGGTTAGGACGTCGGACTTGGGATCAAAAGGTCGTGAGTTCAACTCCCGGTCGGATTGCTACCGTGTCAAGTGGTTACTATTGTCATGGGTGACTGTTTTTTCTTCACATCGCATATCGTACAAATCTAAATTATTTCTGCAATGGATTAATGAAATCAACATATACTCGTAATTAGGATGCATTGTAGTGTATGCCGTTGTTGCAGGCTTTTGATGCATTTAAAGCCTGGGTGCATTCGAAAAGTCAATCGACTTCCAACTCCGATTGCCGGATTGGTGAGTAAAATATTTGCGCCGTGTTCTACGGATGGGCCAAAAAGCAGTGCCATTTTGTTTTACAGCTTCTGACTTTAGAAATATTGATTAGATTCGACTCAAATTTGGCATACATCATTATGATTTTATTCTAAACGTTAAGTAATCTATTTAAAACAACTTTGACGAGATAGACAATATGGTAAAAGATTCGCCAAAGGTTTCTGATGCAGAAACTTTTACCTCATTGTCTAGCTGTACATTTTTACTTTTAGCTTATAGTATTTTACTATTTTTATTTTTTAGTCCAGACATTGGCTGCATGAATGCAACCCACACAGCAAAGATGTTTAGTATGCATGTTCATAATAACTAAGTTTTGTTTTTTTTTGTTGATGTTGGTTGGCAGGACAACCTGACGTTGTTTCAGAACTGCTGTCGCGAGCAGTTCGGTCTACAAGACTGTCAACTGTTTGACATCAGAGACCTTGATGATCTTCGCCTTCGAGTTATAGTCGAGTGAGACATGCGTTCAGTTTTTTTTGTGAATAATCGCGTGATTAGTAACGAAAATAGCTTTGATTGTCTTTTTCTCCATCTGTTTATCTCCTTCTTGTTTTCTCTTTGTCTTTCTCTCTCGGTTTTTTTTGTATTTTTATGCAATTTTCTGTGTGTGTGTGTGTGTGTGCATTGCATGGCGAATAAACGTAACCACAGAATCAAAATCCCTGATGGGATTAGGTTAAAATTTGGCACGGTTGATTACGTCGACGAGGAGACCCGTTTTGCAAAATTTTATGCAAATCCCTCCAACGGGGGCTTCTCGGCAAATGGGTGAAATATATGCAAAAATTTTTATTTACATGCCTTTTTTTCTTCAACGCACCTACAGGTCAGACCTGTTAAGGGACTTTACGCTTAATCCGTCAAACGACGCGGTTCTGCACAAGAAAGTGCCTTTTTGGGGTTAGAAAATAAAAACTTAATATTTAACGTATTTATTCGGAAAAATAAAAAAAAATTACAATGGCGCCTATGGGGAAAGTTAAACAATTCTTTAAACGGTCATAACTTTGGCTGTGCATAAGATAGAGTCGAAATTTTTGGCTCTAGAATATGGTTTTCAGGAATGGCCAATCTAATGGTGTCATTCAATTTTACCCCGGACCCTCCCTGGTTGCCATGGCAACGAAATTTGTGACAAAATGGGCTATAACTTGGTCTGTGTAAGAGATATCTGCGAGATTTTTGCGTCTATAGGGGGTTTTTGGGGATGGGCCATTGAATGCTGCCAATCGTATTTTCCCAGCAAAAATCACAAAAGGTGATATTATTCAGCAGTACATTGACACACAGTCAGTGTGATGCGGGCAATATCACCTTTTGTGATTTTTGCTGTTTTCGATGTGCAGGTTCTTTAATGTTGCCGTCAACAAGTGTATAAACTGATGTTTTGTACATTCATCATGTTAATGGTGCTCGATCACTGCGTTAGGCGGCATTGGCTAGATTTTGTCGCAGCATGTTCTGTTCGTTTGTCCGTCTGTCACACTTGTGCACGTTCTGTAAAAGCCGTTGGGTGGAATGACATGCTATGTGGGGCCCTAACCTAGTAACATAGGGTCCCATTCGCACGACAAAAAAGAGATTTGGGGCTCCAGCCAAACCGACATGCGGCCCTGGTTCACGCCGCCTGCTGCTAGTGTACCATATGTCATTGGTTCTTGTTCCGCATAAGAATGTGTGGCGAAATTGTTGTATTTGTTGTATTTCACGTTGCAAGATTATTGCGTTAAATATACAAAGTCTAATTGTTGTGCTATAACAGATCGGACGAGGCGGAGGACGAACTGCACTGGGAAACGTACAAGCGACTGCGTAAGGTAAGGGTTTCACTTTTAAACTTGGTGTTGGGTGTTTTTGTACCGCTTTCAGTGTTATCAATATCAGGCATTGTTATTATGTGTACGTCCTATAGGCCGCATTTCGTGTCTTACTCGTCCGTCTAGGTTCGTCTGTCTGTCTGGTCGTCTGTCCGTCGCGTATAAGAAATCATGACTCGAAAACAAAAAGGCCAACGGGTAATTCCAAAAAATCTGCTTTTCGGGCTTTTAATGCACTTTTTGGTCTTGTTGGCCGTGCCACTTCACCCGACGTCATCGTACAGCTGTTTAAAGCGAAATGTCTGCCGGCGTTATACTATGGCTCTGAAGCTTGTCCTGTTAACAAAACCGTAACTAAGTCTTTGCAGAATGTCATTAAGAGTTGTTTCAGCAAAATATTTCAGACTAGGTCTGATGACGTTATTGCTGAATGTATGAATATGTTCAATTGTTTACCTGTAGCTGATGCAATTTTGAGACGTAAAAGAAATTTTTTGTCACGGTTCAGCCAGTGCAATAACTTTTTATGTCATCTCTCGCTGTGTTGCTGCATTAGTTGAGTTCTGACTATGGACATTATATTACATTTTAGTTAAGTCTTAGTTAAGTTCTAGTTAAGTTTTATTATTTTCTGATTCCTTGATTATTTGCTGATTCCTTGTTTATTTCTTTTCTACCAAATACGGTGAATAAAGATATGTGTGTAAAGCATTATTATCAGTTCGGAAGCTAAAAGGTCGACGTACGTCAAAGGCTTAAGGAATTGGTCCGTGATATCTAGCATTGATCGGCGGAGTCAGTCCAATTTATTTCGAGGCGAAATTTTATAGCAAATTGACTCACTCGCATTTCCCTCTTTTAATCATGGTGTTATCAGAGAATCCGAGAAGCAAACGTAGCGACGATGCTAAAAACAACACTGTCGTCGCTACCGCGGACAGTAATAATCGAAATAAAAGCAGGATAAAAATCGGCGAACGCTTTATATATATATATTGTGCGTTGTGGTGCCTGTATACATGTATGTAGGTGGTGATAACGATCTTCTGGCTGGGCAAGCTGATGCGAGGGCGTTACGCCGGACCGGCGCTGGACCTGTCCGCTTTCTCTAACCTGGTCGACGTGCCTATGACTCCACTTTGTCGCTCCGAGTACTCGTCGCCCTCTGGAAGCGTCGTCTTCCTGCCCCAGGAGACGCAGCCTGAACCTTCCGAGGACGGATTCTTCCGACATCGTGGCGCTGGACCAGGCTGGTCCCCCACCCCGCTCGTGAATCAGCCCGGCCCGCCATTACCGTCCCCCAGGTATCATCCTGAACTAACTCTGGGAACTTTGTTTGTGCCCTGAACTTTACCAACTTTTCTGTGAATAAATAAAACGTTTGTCTGATCAGTTTTTGAGTTTTTCTTATACGTATCATGGACACTGTTCTGAGTGTCGTACGCCGGCATTTATGACCTTTGCTGTATTGTATTCTCGTTGTAACTGCTGTGCCAGTATGTCTTTCAAATATAACATATATAATCTTTTTGTAAACTTTATGAGTTATAAATGAGTTTTTTTCGTTATTGTTAGCATTTGAAAAAAAATCGGCCGCAATAATGATGACATTGACTGGTCTGCAGATGACAGTTCTGAGTCTGGTGGTGGTGGTTACCTAATTAAGTAGTTAACTAAAAAAAGGAAAAAAATCGGACGTGAGTCACTAATGACTGTGGAATTAATTTGAACTTTTGCAAGCTTTTGTAAACTTGCTGAAGTGGTCCGGCCAGGATAGCAGTTTGAACTTTTTAGAACTTTTTTTATAATTCTTGAACTTTGTCGAACTTTAAAATAGCATCATCGAACTTCACAACTGTATTCACAGGTACTACGAGGGCGCAGACCGGGCGGCGGGGTACGGTCAGCCGGCGAGGGTCGAGATAGTGCCGCCACCGAGCGCCGACGCCCCTTGTCCCGTCGACTACCGTCCCTTGCATGGAAGACTCCAACGTCCTGACACCATGGACCGCCCGGGCACGTACGTCACTCCAGGCGCCGTGGAGCGACCTGTGATGATGACCACCGACACAGCCACGCCACAACGACACGTGCGTGTATAGGTCGCGTGCAGAGCGACGTAACTGAACTAAACTGACATGGTTTAGTTTTTGACGAACTGACCAATGGGCAGGCAGTAATGCATTACAGTAGGCATGCACCGTTTAACGGCGTCGGTGTCCTACGTGACTACGCTTATGTACGCGTCATCCAATGACCAGTGGGTTCGCCCTGCTTGTCCATTGGTCAGTTTGTCAAAAACTAAACTGTGTCAGTCAGTTAGATTCAATTCAGTTACGTCGTACTGTACGCGCCCCTAGGCCTAAACTTCACTTACTTCCATTTACTGAGGATTTGTTTTAATGATTGTCTTATCTTCAGTGTCTGGCCGTCTTGATTGGCCACATTATTTATGAGTATATTTTAGCGTTTTGTATATAAATATGTTATTTTTCTTATGACAGGTGAACGTTTATTACTCTGTACCGGTATATTACGGATATTGTGCGTTTGTATTTGGGTTTATTGTTTATTCATGTAATTGTAATGCTTGTGCTATTGATATTTGCAGTCTGGCACGCCGTCCTGATTTAACCTATCGTTGCTGAGTAGTATAGTAGCCAGACTTTTCCAAACAGGCGTTTAACTTCACCTCCAGTTAGAGGTCTAGGGCACGCTGTAAGCCCCGTTATTGTTGTTTGGCCAAAGTCCTGGCCGCAAACGCGTTGTTGTGGATTTTGGTCACGAAAATCGCATATGGTGGGGATGTTTCTTGCTAATTTTTTCCTGGTTCCGGCTGACGAGGGGACTTTGGTGGAATCGAATCCTTTCTGCCTACGGTTTTTTTCAATGCAAACTTTTATAAATGACCACTTGGTTGATTGATCGATAGGTCATATTTTGGGGGCAGCCGGATAATCCGAAGTTCGATTGTCCAAAAGTTTAAGGTTCTTTACTATACACTTTTACAGACGTTGACTCATATTTACATATTCTCTCTACTAAGAGAAGATTTGGGTTATAGGGTTAGGGTTAGGATGAGGGTTAGAGTTAGTGAAAATGCTTGTTGCAGTATACACCTTTGGATTATCGAACATTCGAATTATAATCACACGACCCTTATTTTAGGTGACGTCGCCGGTTATGCCGAGCCCCGTGTTTTGTTCTGGCGTCAGCGTCGTCAGATCAACGCCAGCAGTAAGCACGGATCCACTACGATACGTCAAGTCGTCGGCGACAAGTCCGCTAGCAGTGGAAGCGCGCCAGACGATTGACCAGCTGCAGAGACAGAAACAACAAGGCGGACAAGTGGAGTTGCAGCACGATGCCGACAACTGGCAAGCGGTACTATGATTGTACATCTATGCTTACCCGAGTTAATTGATAATCTGAAAGTGAGTGAGTGGATGAACTCTGGTCATTGTTTTAGCGCACCAGGAGCTTTTGATGAGAAAGGATGCGGATGTTGCGAACTTCGAAGTGTTTTTTGTATTGTGTTATTCAAATTTATGACGGCGTTAATATTTTCTGAAATTGTATTAATACTTGTCTGTGCATCAATTGTGCATCATTGTTAGTGGTGGTCTGGCTTAGTTGGTAACGTCGTTGGTCGCATCAATGAAGTTAATCAACGCCGGGTCCGGTTAGTATATGGATGGGTGAATATCGGCAAGCGGGTAAACCATCTCGGTTGTACCATCCACCCACGTCAACTCAGCCTGGCCATCCCTTCGTGAGTAGGCACATTAATTACCTGATGAAAGCTGGGTCGTAAATAGCGCGATGCACTAGCCCCATATCCGTGGTCTCGCAGTGTAAACTGGTGTACGACTGAGCGCCAAGGAAACGGAGATCTCTGCCGCCTTTATGGACCTCATGGCTTGGGAAGGACTTTGCTTTACATACACACATTTTTATTCACTGCATTCGGTAGACAAGAAATAAACAAGGAATAAACAATGAAAATAATAAAACTTAACTAGAACTTAAGTAAGACTTAACTAAAGTGTAATATAACTATGGAGTCAGAACTCAATTAATGCAGCAAGACAGCAGAGATGACATAAAAAGTTATTACACTGGCTGAACCGTGAAGTGGCACGGCCAACACGACCAAAAAGTGCATTAAAAGCCCGAACAGTAGATTTTTTAGAATTGCTAAAGGAGCAAGTGAATTCAGCTGAAGATGTCATGTATACGCCTAAGTATCTAATACTGTTACACCAAAGCAATTCGCAATTGTCTCTGGTTACAAGACTGCAACAATCGGCTTTGTAATGCGGATCAATTCGAATGCAAACAGATTTCTTGTTATTTAATCGCATGTCCAAGCATGAAAGCTCATCCTCACACTTGTTTTAATTGACAGGATAGCTATGCTGTCTATCCGTCTATCGTGCATTCTGGTTTCCTTTTTCCAGAATCTATCCAGCTGGAAGTCGCGTCGTCAGTCACAGAGGAAGTCGGATGAGGAGGGAGAAGACGAGGGGAGGGGTGTACAACAACAACCCCAACCCCAACCACAGACGAGTTACCAGCAACCGCAGCGCGCCGGGGTAAACAGCACTTTGAGCTTATCGCACCAAAAACGTTTCAGAAATAAAGCAAACCGTTTAAAAACGTTGACAAAAAACGTTAGCTCTAATTTGTTTAACTTCTCACCTAAAACCTACAATGTTGTAGGTGCAGTGTAGTTGGAACTTTGAACTAGCTAGAGAAAGAGAGAACGTTTTTCAATTTCAAGTCAACCGTGTGGTCGTAAGTCCAAGTATCACTAGACTAAGAAAGCAAACTACCACCACTATAACCTATTCATTCGTTTCTGTGGCTTTGAAAGTGCTTTCTGGCGTTTTTGGTGGAATTTTCAACGAAGCCTTTTTTAAAGATAAAAAGTTCAGAAAATGAAAAAATACAATGTTTAAAAACGTTTATTACATCTATGCATCGCAGGAGCGAGCCACTCAGCAGCTGAGTAGTGCGATTGAGGACATGGTGTTGTCGGCGTTCGGATTCACTCGCGCCGACCAACCGCCCCAGCAGCAGCAACCGCCTGCCGTACTGAGATCCACTGACTTGGTGCTAGCCAGCCGTACACATATCCACTCCCAGCAGCAACCTACCGACAGCCGGCCGCTGCAGCCTTCTGACGCTAGTGTAAGCAATTAAACTGTTAGAATTTATGTGCTTCCATTCGCAGTTTGTCAAAAAAGTAGAGATGGGAAAAATGTTTTTTTTTATTTAGTGAAATTCCGTATATATTACACAACAGCTCATAACAAGAAATTTGAGCTATTGCTCACGAGACACACGAAAGCCTATAGCACTTCTTGTTCGCAAACTGTCAGTCTATCTCTAGCCATTTCGTCGCAATTCATTCTTGAAGGGTGTGCTGCAGCCGAAGATCACAAAAATCAATAAAACCCCTTATTTTGGAAGTTCAGGGTCTTTCATAGTCATTGATGTTGATACGACTAAAAAGCTCGTCACTAGTGCTTGTTGTGATAGGCAGCATGCCACTGGTGATCTGCAACCGTTTTCATGAAAGAATGGCCAACAATGGTAAAATAAGGACTTTTACGGGGGTGCCGCTTTTTGATGCCCTAGTGCACAGGTTTTCTTGAACCTAGAAAATCGAGACATAGGCCGTCAAAATCTATGTTTAGTGCTGAAAATTTTATATGCTGCTTGTCTATGTCTATCTCTATTGATTTCGACGCAATTCGCTCTTCAAATGTGTCTCGCAGCCCAAAATTGCTAAATAAATCCATAAAAACTCTTATTTTGGAGTTCAGGGTCATCTAAGGTCATTGAATTCAGTGCCAATTGAGAGCCAGCATACGACTTCCTATTAGTGATTAGTAGTAACCTAGGCCTTAACTCGCACCGTTTCAGAGATATGGCGACTTATTGGCTGAAAATTGCAAATTTTTTCTCTCCTCTTTCTGCTTAGGGTGAGTCCTTTCAAATTTATGGAAAAGCTTTACGGATCCTGAAACTAGAGTCTTCCAAGCAGCCGATGGTGAAGATTTGATGATCCTAGCCTGCACCGTTTTTGACTGATCCACCCGTGTGACAGACAGACGGACAGACGGATGGACAGACAGAATTGCGATGGCTAAGACGCGCTAAAGCAATAGCTGCTTTCGTGCGTAAAAACAAAGTTGAATAGTGCCGATGAGAACGAAAGCAAAAGTGCTGCAACATAACAGACTAGATGCTAACATTATTGTTTTCGGTAAAACTTTGAAAGCAAACAAAAAAAACTGTGCCAGTATTTTTGAGAGTCTAATAATGTTTTTGGGACAAAGTTTTTACGAACAGTTGGCAACTGGAAGCACAGTATTGACGACAGATTGAGTATTCATCTGTATCTGTCGTCAGCAACTAGGATATGCTTTTGCGTCTGTTCGTTTGCATCCAAGATGACTCTTGAATTTATTAACGGATTTTGATGAAGCTTTATGGACATGTTGAGATGGCAGTGGCCCAGGAACGAAGTGGTCAGATTTTGATAGTGATCCGCAATGTATTGTAGATCATCCGGGACTCTTTACCGTTAGGCGGTAGGGCGTGACCTCGTAAACTGAGGTGGGCCAGGTTCTGTTCGTTTTGTAATCGTTCTGTCGTAATTCACCTTTTTTTTATTTTTTTCTCCATAACGTTTCTAACGTGTCCTATTGTTATAAGCATGCGCATCTGACGCGTTGTCTATAAAGTTATTTACATGTACTTATTTATTTAATATTTAAACGGCTCATCTATGGTTAGACAACGTCAAATTTATCACAATCGGTTAAGAACTGGTAGAGATATTTTATTCGGTCATAAATTTCTAATTTTTTTTGTGAACCACCATGTTGAATGCGCATTTGCAGTGGTTTGACAACGTTCAAATGAGTCAATCTTTCGTTACTTCAGTTGAGCCTGCAACTGAAGCCGCCGTGTCACTCAGATCAACAACATACAATCAACGTACTCCACCGCTGCAGAAGTCGCAGCCGACAGGAAATGACGTCACCAGCAGGCTTCCACGACAACCGGAAGTACGCCAGGTAGGCTGGTACCAAGCTGCTACTGATCAGCTGTAGAAACAAGCGCTTCGCGAATATTTATTGACGTTTTACTGGCATGTCCATTACGATTCAGAAAAAAATGTAGGTTATCAAATGTTATAACTTAGTGAAATGTATTGGTACATTTAACAAGAATTTTTTAAAGATATGGTTAAAGATTTTACCACGTCGTCCTCCACACCAGAAAACGCTTTGCTGCCCTACCTAGTGAAATACGTATACTAATGCCATAAAAAGTGGGTACAATTTTCAGTCCGTGTACCAGCAAGCTATCATCAAGCTATCAACAGAACAACGTTGGAGCGCTGCACTAAAACAGAAATTCTCTGAAACAAATAATTGGTTTCTCTAGCCTCGCCAATATTGATTGAGATCTTCCAAGACCAGCCAGGTTGAAAACGCCCAAAATCTTAGTAATACTGATAATAACTATAGACTGTCAAGCTTCTGCCTCATTCAAGGCTAAGCACTGTCGGCAGTTAGCTGCAGCATTATATTCATTTTTAGTCACCATAATATAGCAAACAATATAAACAGGAAAAATTTACTAAAGAAAGAAAAAAAATAAAGCCCAAACTATGCAGATGGAAAGCGCCCAAAAAGTTGAAAAACCCGTGCGACCTTGTCTTTTAAATATGACCTTGAAATTTAGTGGAGTTCTAGAAGTTGTCAAGGTATACGTTCGTGCAAAATTCCATCGAGCTGAGTTTAGCAGTTCGTGAGTTATCGTCTTAACAGGGGAAGAGCGAAAAAAAACTTAGAGGAAATGATGCTGATAACACAATACAGTTAACTCTACCATGGACAGTAATAGTTATATGAACTAGAAAGCAGTCATAGCCCGCAGGTACCTCCGCCAAGGCAATGTTATTCGCCAGGTGGCGTCACCATATTCACTTTGCCAGCGGTTCCTATATGCTTCCTTTAACGCATTGGTAACGAAAATTTCAAAATGATCTAGAATCTAGGATTCCTGCTGGATCACCCCCAAAATTGAATCACTGGTAGCTTTGCCATGCCCGACATACCCTCAGAATTTCAGATAGATCCGTCCATAACTTTTTGAGTTATCTTGCTAACACACAGACAAGCAGACAAACAAACAAAAACTGGCAAAAACATTACCTCCTTGGCGGAGGTAAATAGTATCGCTGCACCAATAAGCTCGATGATTGTGATAATTTTTGTGGTCGATCAGGTCGACTGTGAAAATTTGGTGATTCTGATGGATGCGAGACTGGAAGACGAGAAAGGACTGGACTTTTCTTTGCAAGGCGGCAGGGAATTTGGACCAATCGTTGTCTGCTCAGTTTCATCGGGTATGTCAGCTTTACAGGGTGCGCCAAAAGCGTCACCTTTTTGGTATTTAAGTTTTCTGTCTGGTTAGATACATTACATTTGTAATCTTTGTCTATTCGCGTACCATTTTTACCGTCACTCGTCGTCTGCCGATGTAAACAAGTTCTGAATTTTATGCAAGTGAATTGTACTTTTTTGCAATTGTTGGATTAAACATTAAATAACGACGAACGTGGTTTGATTCACAATCTAAAACGCTGGGGTCCCAAAAGAACTATGAAAAGTTTTCAAATATGTGAGCCCTTCTAAATTCAGGCAGTAATCAATAGCAAATGTTGAAATTGTTCAAGTAGTATAAAAATCCAATGTTTTGAAGGGGATATATTTTTTGACCCACTTGTTAGATTGCTGTACAAGAGCGTGCTACTGATAATGATTCAGTGTAAGCATCTCGATCATATCACTTTGCAAACTTGTTAAAAGCGATCATTTTATAACAGCTATTCAGTTTAACCCCATCCACCTTTCAGCCATATAAAAAAATTTGCATGAATTTTTTTGTTGTTGCTGCCAGTCTGGTTCTGTAGGCTGCATCATGTGTCATGCGCCTCCATCTGTCTGATGCCCGTTTGACTTCGTGCAGACTTCCATCTCAAACGAAAAGCGTAGAAAACCCAGAGCCTGCTGGTCTCAGAGAACAAGCAACTAGTGATGTGCGAATTTTAGTTTAGGTTAACTTTAAAAGCTTGTCTCTTAGGTTGAGCTCAAGATCAGCCAACAGACGTCAGAAATCAAGACAGCTAAGAATACTTCTCCTGCGGTGAATGATCTAATTTCACTGTCGACGCCTAAGACGCTCGGCAGCGTAAAGGACGGTCTCTTATCATGTCAGCATTGAGCGCCTACATTTATTCTTCGTTGTTTTTCTGCAGGTGGATCGGCGGAGCAGTGTGGTCTGAGGGTGGGTGATGAACTGGTAGCAGTCAACGGAGCTCCACTCTCCGATCACTACCTCGAGTCAGTGATCGCCGTCATAGATGACGTCATACATCAGGGACCTCTTGAGTTCTCCATTAGACGATACCATAAACCCATACCCTCCCTGAAACCACGCTTACCTTCCACCAAGATGACTCCGCCCACCGTCACCGAGGTCACGCCCACAGCCGAATC
>Ga0209367_1007661_pt1 | contig 14851 bp, 7 predicted proteins | sample WorMetLIZISLAND2_FD_187412 | JGI IMG/M metagenome (GOLD analysis project Ga0209367, IMG submission 187412) | Marine gutless worms symbiont microbial communities from Max Planck institute for Marine Microbiology, Germany - Olavius geniculatus... ... | reverse complement strand
CACTAAAATAACTCAGGTGCTTGTAGTTTAGCTAAGTGCATCAATGGGTTTTTTTTTTTTATGGTGCTGAAAAAGTCCTGAAAAAGACCTGAATTTTGATTCTGTCATTTGAGTGGGAACCCTGGGTTTACTTGTCCGCGGACAGTTACCCATCCAGGTAGTAACCGCTTGATAGCAACCCGGCTACGAATTGAACCTACGGCATCTTGATCATACATCAAACGTCTCAACTGTTTCACCACTAAGCCAGTTGCTGAAATTGAAATATCTCTGTTGTTCATTGTTCTGCAGCCATTCGAGCGTTCGTACACCGACAATCCAGGTCCCATGGTTGTGATGGCAACCCCGGGCATGCTTCATAGTGGTCTGTCACTGCAGATCTTCAAGAAATGGTGTTCCAATGAAAATAACATGGTACGTACTGCCAGCCATATAACTGTGGTATTGGGTGCGATCGGCTGTTGAATGACGATATTTGCACATTCATAGCTGTTGCCACACTGTGCTGACATGAGATGCGGCCATCCACCTAGCTGTGCACTTTCAGCATTTATTTGTTTTGAAATTTAAATTAATGTCTACTTTAATTGCATTTCCTGGCATCACAGGCATTAGTGTGGCTCGGAGTCTAACAGTAATGTGTCGTACTTGTAATCCTGAGAGGCGCAGGTTCGACTCTGCACTAGGACATCTTCGGGTAACGACCTTAGGCAAGTTGTTCACACACACACATGTGCCTCTGTCACCAAGCAGTATTATTTGGTACCGGCTTCACCGCTGGGACATAAACAGGCAAACTGCACGATACGCTGGCCTCGTATTTGTGGTCTCGCAGTGTAAAAACTGGTGTCTGGCTGAGGGCCTTAGGAAACGGAGATCAGTGCCACCCTATGGGCCGTAAGGCTCGGGAAGGACTTTACGTTTTTTACATTTAAGCATTTACAGCAAATTAGTCAAGCCGTGTTTATGTCATTTTGAGCTGAGAATTGGCACTTTGGCTATGCCTGTTGAGAGGAACGTTCACACAAATTTTGGATTTTCCGCATATTTTCATTCTTCAGTTAGCCCATATGGGACAGATGGATGGGTGAGCCTGTTATGTGAGTTATTAGGATGTTTGGATAATAAGCTGGTATTCATAGTGTAGTGTTATATGAATACGTGGCTCAGATTCATAACATGCCCATTGTTTTACTGCTAAAATACGCAACATTATAAATCTGATGTGTGTATTTCTGACATTTGTCGGCCACAATACATGACATGATGTGTATTTCACTGACAGATAGTTTGCATTCGTTCATTGCAGGTGATAATGCCAGGTTACTGTGTGGCTGGGACAGTCGGTCATAAGATTCTCAACGGGCAAAGGAAAATTGAGTTGGAAAATCGGCAGACGGTAAAAATCTGTTTTTAAAACTTTTTGTTAATATGTATGAGGGTCATTCAATAAATTCCAGGACTGTTCTTCTCAGTAAGCACATAGTGACAGTCGAAAACCAAAACTATTATGAAGTTGTACAGACACTGTAGTACATCACTTACCGTAGTTTCATTTATGATGTCACACTGTGACGTCATTATTATTATGATATAAATGATGGGCATTGACGTTTGGCATAGTCAGACAATAATCAAGCCATTTTCAAATCCGTTCAGTTGTTTGGCTAAAAATTGGGGTGTTCACGCTAAGTTTATATACGAATACTGATCTCTGTCTCCATCGCATAACTAGTTAGTTCCGTTGCGCCGTCTGGCGAACGCTGTAGACTTACCTTACGTTGGGTGTGCTAATCAGGCTTGCGCATGCTAATCTTTCTCCCCCTCGTTCGTAGCGACCCCCTTCACCCAGCAGCATGAAATTTGGTCATGAAATACTAGATACTCTAAGCTATGATATGGTGAAAACCCTAAGTCTCTGTCTTACCTGGTCTTGGAACGGTACCGGGTTGTGATACCGTGACAGACGGATGGACAGAATTGCCATAGCTACTATGCGCTATAGCTATACTAGCTCTCGCGCGTAAAAATTACAAGAGATGGGCTGGGAATTGATACAACATTTGCTATACAGTCCAGATTTAGCTCCAAGTGATTTTTTATTTGTTCGGACCACACAACGAATCACTTGGAGACATTAAGTTCAAGAACGATGAAGATGTTCTACAGCGTGCATCCGGAAATTTCAACACGGTGCCAAAAAAACTTATTGCTACGGGTTCCAGCCGACTTGTAGAACAGTGTGACTGGGAACATTGCAGTGAACTGCCGGGAGATTATGTTGAGAAGTAACGTAACTGTCAGAATTGTTTGATTTACTGTTGTTGTATAAGGATGTCAGTTCTGGAATTTATTGAACAAGCCTTGTACTTTTCATCGCTTGACTTTCAGTGCTGTGACACAGTTAGCAGGGAAGGACATACAGCCTGTCAAACGAACTTTATATAAATTAGTGATTACTACCATTAATTTCGAGTAGGAACTAATTCGTACTTATTGTCAGAAAACTTGTACGTTTTCATTTAGAAAGTTTCTCTGCTATTTGCTATCACAAATGCAGTGAAGCATAATAACTAATTATTTTTCATCCAGTCTTTCAGGCAGATTAGAAAGTTCACATTCTTTGGACCTTTTAATGTTTGTAACATGAACAACTTAATGATCTCTACTTTGCAGTGCTTTTTAAGTGACTTGACTTTAATTCGAAGTTTAGAGATTGCAATTTTAATTGTTAAAATTTTTTAGTGATTAATTTTGTGATGAATCATTAATTTCTGCAGCTCTAGTGTTCACTGCTGTTCAGTAACGTGTTTGTTGTGAAACTCAGATTGATGTGAAAATGAGCATACAATACATGTCATTCAGTGCACATGCGGATGCTAAGGGCATCATGCAGCTGATCCGTCAGTGTGAACCTAAGAACATACTTCTCGTACATGGAGAAGCTGCAAAGATGGAATTTCTCCGGAAAAAGATCGAGCAAGAATTTGGTAGTTTATTGTCCGTATGATTGATTATCGCAACTTAATGCTCGAACAGTGTTAGTACTGTCAGCGTAAACGTTATCACTTTTATGTCACAACTAGGTCGCTGCCTTTTTACAACTCAGCCTTCTATCCCCTCTAAAGTCAGTACTGGCCTGTCTGCCTGGGGTTAAGATGGGGCGTGTTCACCTGTGTCAGCTCTCAGGTAACACTGTGTGATCTCATATGGCAGGTGACACTCCGTAGCATTGAGATGGGTTACCGTTAAGAGCAATAGACAACCTTTAATTTTTTTAGTGTAGTATTTCTAGTGTATGAGTCTGCTGTCCGTTGGCTGATGTCTGAGTTGGTGTATTTTGTCGCTGAAGCTGTGCAGTGTCACATGCCAGCCAATGGCGAATCAGTTACGATATCAACAGTTCCTACTGTTCCTGTTGACGTGTCGCTATCTTTGCTCAAACGGACCATGTCAGACACAGCAGGTGAGGCCTCTAACTTAGGCTGTGAATTACTATGCATATATTTCTGTGCATTTTTGATGCTGTTATATTGTATTATGTTGCTGTGCTGTTTAATTTTAGGATTTCTTGTAGTTTAATGTAAGGTTGATTCATTTAATATAATAATGTAATATGTACACTAACAGATTTAAGCAATACTGAACAACAGTAAAGAAAAGTTTGTACATAATTTGAAAAATTATTTATGTCGTGAAAGCTGGTAATTGTGCACTTGCGTGTATATTCGCTGTGTATTGATGTATTTACGCTTGTTAAGGCGCTTATTCACTTTTTTGTCGGCAATTATTATATCAAGTAATTTCTACAGGAATGCTGAAAGTGATTGCAGTGGAAACTGAAGGTGATACCTGTATTTTTGTAGGTCTGCCTGAGCCGAAGAAGTCGAGGGTTATGCGAGGCACTCTCATAGCAAAGGATGGGGTATGTTATTCAATTCAGTGTTTGCTTTTTTGGTACCTTTTTTACCTTCATACGGCCTTGCAAGAATTTTATTACCAGACTTTCAGAATGACTTTGATTTTCGTATTAGATTTTTGTGTTTGAATGGTGCATATAAATTGTCAGGTGCACTATTTTTTGCAACATATTGTAGTTAATTTAAATGGGTAGCATTGATTAAAGTTTGTACATTACATACTACATGTTGTAGCTATCTGTGAAGCCAGGATTAATAGATGAACCAGAACTGGATCGCACAGCATTGAGCCCTGCTTGCCTCCATTTGCTTAGAGAACATTTATTCCATAAGTACATGAGATATTGCAGTAATAAATTTTGAAATGATATCTGTAGCATATTTGTAGGGACAGTAGAAAATTATGGCAAAAAATAGCAAAAAAACACGGCAAACTTATGTGAAAATGGCAAAAATCGAGGCAAAATCATGGCATCAAATTACGGGCCCAAAAACCATTATAAAGTCTATAAAACTCAACATCTAGCATTGACGACCATTATTACATGTAGTGCAAAGTTTTTATTTGTAAAATTTTGTTCCTGCAAAGCATTAAAATACAAATTTCTACAATGACGTCACGGTCACATATTGAGCCAGTAGGTAACAAAGCATACGGACTTTGGTAGCAGTAGCAAAAGTAAATATTTTTGTGTTAAAATCACACCATTTATGTTGATTAAAAACAAAAAGTCATTGTAAAAACGTTAAAAACAATAAAATCACGGCATTTTGGCTAAAAACGTGGCATTTGGCAAAATCTCAGTTTCCGTGATTTCCGTGTTTCCGTGATTTTCTGCTGTCCTTAAATATTTGGTCGTGTTTTGACCTTAATAATCTTAAGCTGAGTTTCCACCTCAAGACCTAATCAGTTCATTTTTGTTCTGAGTTACACTTCTCACCAAAGTGGCAAAATCCATCCATGCATGCAATAGGTATAGTGCAGTGAACATCACGTCATGAAGAGACAACAAAAATGTTGTCTCAGGCATTATTTAAGTAATAGTGCTATGTATTTGCCATATTAGGTCCACGTAATCCACACTAGTGAAGACATCGAACACTGTTGATGGTAGATTATGACTGTGTTGCGTGTTTTGTGGCTGCAGAAATTGCAGATCCTGGAGACGAACAAGGCGCTGCAAGAGTTGGGATTAGTTGAGCACCAGCTGCGGTTCACATCTACGGTTGTTGTAAATTTCTCCGGAGCTTTAACAAATCTTTCCGAGTTCGTCTACGGACTACTAAAACGGTTTGTGCTATGTCTGTCCTTTAGTTACATGTCTTCTATTATATTTTCTATATTTTTAATGGTTCAATCGTGATTGTCATAAGTTTGTATTTTTACAGGATTGTTGGTAAGTTTTCGAACAGTAAACGGTACGTCTTAAATTCGTAACAAGCTGAACTGCAGGCAGTAAAAATAGCCAGTGACCAGCTTTAAAAAAGAATGCTAAATTCACATAGCTTATCTTTTTATAATTTAAACACTCACGTAATTTGTTAGAGGCATAGTAAAAATTAAAGTGGGTTGTGCCCCATATCTAGTATAAATTCCATAGAGCATGCAAGCAGATGGACCACAAAATCTAAAGCATTGCCTCGTGCAGCGCCAGACCTACTCAGTGGTTTCTATCCCTATACCTAGTGGGCGCAGCTTGCGCCCAGTGAAAAATGGGGGGGAGTTTTGATGAGGTTGTAGATCAAAACTTCCCCCCTATTATTTACTTCCCCCTATTTTTCACTGGGCAAAGAGCGGCAAACTAACCTTAACAAAACTTCCCTCCTATTTTTTGCTTTTCCCTTATTTTTCAATCTGCACCTTTAACAAAAAAAACTCCCCTTTCCCCTATTTTTTACTTTCGCCTATTTTTCACTGGGTAAACTACACCATTAACAAAACTTTATCCCTAGAAGGGAAAGAAGCCCAAAATAGAGGGGAAAACTTGAGTCAGAAATTGAAGGAGGAACCTCAGCCCAAAACTGGGGGGGAAGTTCCACCCGATTTTGATTCCAGATTTGGGGGAATAGAAGCCACTGGACCTACTGTTACCTTCGAAGCTGCAGAGCACCACTTCCCTTTGCTCAGTATCAGATTATATTGCTTGCTGATAGGTGCATATAAGTGTGAACTTGACCGAAGTTGTTACTTGATAGCAAATTGGCTGGGAGTTGGAATTGCTAATTTTCAATTGTGAATTAATCCGCTGCCCTGACCACCTATATCCTACCAAGCCACCCGTACAGACGTATTATTCGGTATTGTGTATGTTTGTTGATTGTGCAGTAAATTGTCGGAGTACAGCGTACAACGTGGCGCTGACGGCAGTGTGTCGGTGTCGGACTCGGTGCTTGTCACAGTCTCCGGGGCTGATGAAGACAGTGACAAAGAAGTGCTTGTTTCCTGGAGTCTGCAGGTAAGACGTTTCTGTCGTAAGCTTTTTCTGATCTGCTTTAAATGATGTGATAAGTGTGTTTCAAACTGGAGTACGATGAGTGAGCGACGCGTTAGACAAACATACCATGATTAGCGACTGTTGGTAGGGTAATGTAAGTTATCTGAAGATATGATACGATACTTCATGAAGTGCTGCCGGTTTAATCTGGCACATAAACTATTATTACTTGTCACCGTCTTTGTTTATTGTAGTGGAAGTAATTGTTTGAATTGTTCTGTGAATTTGTTCTTATTTTTCTCATCGTTCAGTTATTTGATGCATTAGTTGAATTGCATCCAGCTCGTAACGACAATTCCTTGGAAAAAATGTGCTGGTGGAAACCAACTGGTGTGGCCGTCTGCCTTACCTTTGACCTTTTGAATTGAAAATTGGAACACCGGTTACCCCTGTTCTGGGGAATATTTGCACTAATTTTCGTTGTTCTACACTTTTTGGTTTTTTGAGTTGTGGCTACATATGGGACATTGACATGGACGGCATGACAGTCCATAATGTAACCTATGCACAAAAACTGAGAATGCATATCTTAGGATCTCTGCTAGTTTTTTTGTGTCTTTTGTCTCAGGATGAAGATCTTGGAAGTTACTTTGTTCGACTGCTCAACACTGAACTCGTTAGTCGGTGATCTGAACATGAATCAACACATTGACTGTGTCTACGCAATTAACTGTTGCAATCTACTGCATAGTACCAGTGACATTCGCCATCCAACAGCATTGGCTGATACTGACTTTTTATTTTTAGGTTGTATTCTAATTCTAAGGAAGTTTTCTGTATATTTTTTTGACTTTTTATAAATTTGTATTCACTGGATAGACATTCAACATGGTACAATACAATAAATACAATAGGCTATCAAACAGAAAAGCTGAAAGAGCGCAAAAAATGCACATCACAGTTTATACATAGATTTGTCAAGCTTTTTGGTTCATCAAACTAAATGTCCACTTGCCAAACGTTCACCCCATCTCATAACAAAAATTACATAACAAAGTGAAGAATTTGACATTTGTTCATTTGTGTCGTTGTGGCTGCTGATCGTCTAGACTGTTTACTTACTCTTGTATTTCTCTTCAGTTTGTCTTGGATCATTACTACTGATTGCACTTTACAGTTTGTTATTAGCAGTTAATAAAATAATTTAATGCCATTGCTCTGAGCTGCTTAGTTTGTGATATTGGTCGTGAGATGGACTGCAAGACAGCCGATTGACTTTGCCGATATTTTTCGGCCCTCTAAACTCTACAGTACTACTGATGCTACACCATGTCTCAAAAAAAGAACAGTCAAAATTGTTTTTGGCATAATTTTGTCAAATTTCCACCAACTTTGATAATTTTTGGCACAAAGATGGCCAAGACGATATTATTATGTACGGTGCACTTATTTACCACCTCACCTAATTTATGTCAATGCACTACCGTGTGAAACACAGATGCTCCAAATTGTTACATTATGTGGTGATTATTTGTATCATATGGCTCACCTTTGCATCATCAGTTTGACAGAGGGTGCAACATGGCTTATTAATTTTGAGGTATTAAATATTTTATGCTGAAAACAGCAGACAACAAAATAGCTGTCTGATGAGCTTAAAACACGTCTAATCGATGAGTGAATGCATTTGATCAGTCAATCATTGATTCTGCTATCAGCTGTTGGCATTACATCTAAGCCATTGCATCTTTGTATGCGGAGCACACTTTTGCATAAATTTTAATTTGCAAGCGAGTTGTTATACAAACTTATAATTCTGTTAAATAATTCATATTTTAGTATATTTTGTGCCTAATTAACTCGTTACAGCATTTACTTGAGACAACAACTCAGCATTATGCAACAATTTGGAGCGTCTATGTTTTACATGGTAGTGCATTGACATAAATTAGGTGAAGTGGAAAATGAGTGCGCCTTACATAATTTCGTCGTCTTAGCCATTAACATGCCAAAAATTCTTAGAGTTAGTAAAAATTTGACAAAGTTATGACAAAAAACAATTTTGACTGTTTTTTCTGAGACATGGTGTACCAGTTAAATAGCTCTGCGGAGCGGCGTGACTATATAGCAGCATGTTTAATGTTAGTCTAGTAGTTGGAAGAGAGGGTTATTTTCCAGTACCCGATTCATGCAATTACAGGGCAAACTACAGACAACCATGCCGGCCTGGTGCTGACATATTACGCGGCCGTCTGCCTGATCTTTCACCGTTTGAGTTAAAAATTTGCAGAACGTTCATACCAATTGTGGCTTTTGTACGTTTTTTTTCGTTTTCCAGTTAAGAGTTCGTACGGGACGAACGGGCAGTGCACCTAATGTGGCCTGTAGGACGGCCGTGCAATAATTAGTAGCACTGCAGGAGGGTGGCCAGCATAGTACCGGTGCTGGCCGACCGTAGCTTATCGTTTATCGTTGCGTTTCAGTTTGACATCATAAGTGAACGAGATGGCGAAGTTGTAGGATGTGGAACAATGCTAGTGATGCTGCGCTACGTTTTGCTGCTGTCCATGTTGCCCCGTGCCCTTCAAACTGCTGTCCGTCTACACTGACCGTCGCCACCATTTGACCGTTGTTGACTGCATACGTGTAATAAACGTCAGACAGGGAAATATTTCAAAAGTTATAGCCTAACGCATTTTACATTACAATTGCATTGAAATTAGAATCACCTTTGACATTGTTCCACGACAAAGCTTTTTCACGTTCGGTTCACTAGATCTAGGAAGCTAAGTACAAAATCTGCCGTTATTTTGTCATCAGAAGTTCAATTATCGGGTACATAGCCCACTTCAAGTCACCGTTATTTTTACACCGGCGGTAAGTCATTAAGTAAAAAACGTAGGGCGAAAATTAAAACACAGTTAAAACGCATTTTAAGATAAGTTCAAACGTTCATAAAGGCGTGCGTTTAAGCTTATTACCGACGTGGTTGGCTGTAGTTTGTCGGATGTATCGGGCTGAAGGGCGGACGTCGTGCAGCGCCGCGGTTGCGTTGAACCGCCACCTGTGATGACGTGTTGGTGACACAACTGTAGTAGACCTATCAGACTCGGCGGTCGCTGATGAAGCAGGTCTGTCGGCAGCAGAAAAAGCGGACGTGGTCGTGCCATTGCTGTAACTGTCGACTGTCAGGTAGTCAGCCGGTCGACAGCTCGTTGAAGACACCTGTGTAAATCCAGGGGCGCTTACACTACAGTGTGAGGCACAAAAATACAACAAAATTTATCGATCATAACTTAAAGGTGGATTATCAGATTTTAATAATCTTTGGTACAGCTATTCGTGATACAACTTGCCATCAGACGATTACTCAAGTTTCCACCTCACCCAATATATGCTTCTGCCCTAGCTACCTGGGTTAATCAGAACATGAAATCGGCGTTAAAATGAACAAAATATGCCAAAAACCATCCGTGACATTACTGAAAGTATAACTTCGAGAAGGTTAACGAGATTTTAATAGTTTTTGGTATGAATATTTCTGACATAACTGGCCATCAAATGCAGGCTTGCCGTGGATATGAAATTTCCCATCCATATCCATATCCACAGATTTTCCGTGGATATCCATGGATATATCCATATCCACAGACGCCTAACCTGTGTACATGCAGCCCCCAATTTTTGCAAAATACAGCAATGCAAGAGCGTTTATCCCCCCCCGTAAAACATGACAGATATTCCCCACTTTTGTTTAAAAAAAATAAAAATAAACAAACACACATTAGCATTATCTTAGTTTAGTATTTCCCAAGTTTCGTGAAAATCAACAATTTTATTGTCCCTGTTTTGGGGGTACGATATGTCGTGTGTTTGTCGTCTGTCTGTCCGTAACGCATGTACTGTGGCTAAACGGTACGTCGTAGGTGGTCGGCGATGGTATTATTGGATAGGGCGACGGCGACTTTACATAGGCTGTCAAAAGTAACCACGTTTCTATCTGCAGCTGTTGGGCTGCAATTTTGAATGCAACATTGCTGCCCGCAGCCGTCACCCCCCGTATCGTATCCCTATGTTGATTCTAGCGTTCGATAAAACAGTGTCACCATGGCCTGAATAAGACTGTAGTCACTCTGGGAAATTGCTTTCTTTCCGCGACCTGAAGTCGGACGCTGGCCTTCGGATATAAGGGATAGCCTACGGTCGGCACACCCCGGCAACAGCTGGAATTCTTGTTTTCCAAGACGCAGGTTGCATTCATGTACGACTACAAATATAGGGTGGAGTGGACGCTTTTGAAGCGCTTTTAGTTTGTACTTCCTACTAGCATTAAATATGTTAGTAAGCAGAAAAACGTTTGATAAAAATTATAAATAAACTCTCAAATAAATAAACATTTTGTTGCTCATTGAACAGTAATTAAGCAGCGAAAATTAAGATCTGTTGCTGTTATAGTACTGATAAATTAATTTAGGTTGATTAAATAATAGCGTGCTGATGTCACTGATTATTCATCTGACTCAGTAACGTAGGCCTAAATAAAGAGGAAAATGCAGAGTAAAAATGACAGACAAGAAAATATCATAGAAACACAAAGCATATAATAGTTTAATTAGCAGGTGAGCCAGCATAATATCCATGGATATATCCACAGAACGGCCTAAATCTCATATCCACACATGGATAGGGGCCTATATCCATGGATATCCATATCCACGGCAAGCCTGATCAAATGACCGTTTAAATTTTCAGTTCACCTAACGTCTGTTGCTGCATTACCTGGGGAAACAGAACAAATGCAACATGAGTTTAAAAAAGAAATACATCAGTAAATTTAATCATCCCAGATATGTAGCCCTTAAAAGCCCTGATCACAGTCCATTCGACATTTTGCAGTGTTATGCAGCAGCGAGTTTATGGGACGTTTAGGAATATCAATGAACTCAAGAAGCGACTAGTTGAAGTCTGAAGCAGAACATTATCAACTATCAACGAATGGTGAATGCATCTCTCAGCCTGTGTTTGCACAAATGGCCAATATTTCGAATATTTACTGTCAGCAGTTGCACAGTTGGATAAACTGTCAACCAAAGTGCTAGAAATTTGGACAAAATGTGCCATTGTACGTTATTTGAATCAAATAATGCATTCAATAAAAATGTAATATTTTGCTTGTTTTGTGTTCCCCAGGTAGTGCACTGTGCATGCAGAAACAGACGTTTGGTGAGGTGGGAACACAAATGGTCATTTGATGCCAGTTGTGTCTGGAATATTCATACCAAAAGTTATTAAAATCTGACCATCCTTCGTCAACTTACGATCGATAAATTTTGGTGTGTTTTTATGCCTCACAGTGTATACATGCCTAGGCTAAATCTCAGAGCAAAATGGGCAAATGCTCGATATCATAAAAGTCAGTTGCGTCGACAGGATTTTGTGCAAGGCGGGGCACGAAACAACGAGAAAGTAATTCATCATAATGAATAAGGCGAAGGTTATCAACTTATCAACCATTTAAGGTGAAATCAGGGCTGGAAAATTGGTTTGAAAAAAACCTAGGTATAAAAAGCGCGGCGGACAAACAGCTGCAAGTTTCAGGCAGAGTAGATTGACAGGTGTTCAAAAGTTCAATTTTTAAATTTTTCCAGAATGAAATATTTTAGCTCCGAATTTTGTGATTTAAAGGAAAATTTTCCGACAGGCTGAAATTTGGTGGGAGAATTGTCCACTCCTTTTATCATGCACTGACTGCGTAGTGGTGCGCGTGTGATGGCAGAGGTGCGTCTAGGTCCACGGTGAAGTCGGTCCGCGTGAACGTCGACAGGCAGTGGCACTGGTGCCGGGTCATGTCACTGACGATGACGCTTGGGTCAGGCAGTTGCACGCTGTCGCTCAGTGCTTGTTGTAGCGCGTCCCGTCTCGCCGACGACTTGGTTCTTCCTCTGCCGCGATACACCTGCATGCATCACACTTCCAGCTCATCACAACAACCTGAGGACGACGTAAACTTGGACAAAATGAAACAAACTGAAACAACTCAGGACAACCTATTCGCAGAGTCGACGGCGACGTACGTGTCGATGCTATTGTTTTAGGCTATTTTGGGTTTCTATAGCCTCGGGGGCCCGCCTAATAGATAACTCAAGTAGGCCCCATTGTACGATTAAAGATACGATAGTAGGCCTATAATATTATCGTGCATAATTGTGTCGTATGTGCTGACGATGCCGTGAGAGGAGACTTCTGCCGTGAAAGTCGGAGCATGCTGCGGTCCGCTGACAGACACAATATGACAGTGACGACTCGACGGTGAACTGAGCCGACTGACTGATGCTTGACGCTGCAGACGACCACGTCGTCTTCCCATCGTCAATTAACGCTTTTCCCTTTATTTTATTCACGTTTTTATCCTACACCTCGATCTGCGATTTTGTTTATTCTCATCCTACACAACTTAACTCCTACAAGCAGCTCTTAGATAGCGCCACTGAAGACGGGACTGTGCTCGTACGTAAGCGACAACAGTCTTCGCTATAGGCCTATGCTGTCGATGTCGCGATCGTCGCCGCACGACGGGCGTACGTATACGGGCGAGATTAGTTGCTTGTGCAGCGACGCCGGAATTAATTAAACTTAAGCCGCTTACATGCCGACAGCTAAAGACGATGAATGATCGGCGTTGGCGTTTAGCGAAAGTCAGCTGACTTTCGCTGCTAGATTTTACATACGCAGGCCCCTATGTACGAACTTAGTAGGCCTACTCGATAACTAACGTTATGCCTACGACTTTCCATATTCTCTAGGCCTACTCGTTACTCGTCCTAATCACATCGCATGAAAAATCATTCAGTATTTGGATTTGCGTTTCAGCGATCGAGAAGATAGATGTAGCCTAATTAATCAGGTTTCGACACATCGATAAACCATCGCCTGTATGCACATCCAAGGTCAGTGGCGGTTTTAGGCCCCGGCCGGGTGGGGGGCACAGATCCCCAGTTTTGCTCCAGTCCCCCTCCAGTTTCATGGCCACGCACGATTTTTTGGCAAGGATAACACAAATATTTGATTTGTTTGCGTTTCTAAATTTTAGGAAAGTGGGCAAATTTGTGGCTTCCATTGAACGTCTAAAAACCAAAAGTGCTTCATGAAGCACTTTTGGCGCACTTCAGGGGGCTTTGCCCCTGTCCCTGACCTCTGACCAGGGGCTCTGCTCCTAACTGGACCCTGCTGGGACTCTGTCTCCAGACACCCGTTACAGGCTCGCGCTACCGCGCTCGCCATGTGGCCGTGCCGCTTCCCAGATATTGCGGGCTAGGACCGCCACTGTCCAGGGTTTCTGTTAATTTGTTTTACCAATTATTTCACAAAGTGGCAAATAGCAAAAGCTTATGGCAAAATTGGAAAGCAGGACCGGTGATGACCTTAAACGACCTTAAACCTCAAAAACGACCTCGTGCCCACAAAATAAGAGATTTTTAGACCTAGTTTTTTTTGCGATTTTCGAATGCGGCGCACAATTTAATTCAGGCATGAATTGCGACGAAATGGGTGGAAATAGACCAAGCCAACTTGCAAAACAAAAACTGCAACTGCTATAAGGCTGTCGCGCGTGTCATGAGCTTTTCTCAAATTTTTTGTTTGAATTTAGTAGATTTCTGCATGTAGAAGTTACTTACTTACTTACCAATTGGAATTTGCGGTTTGTTAGTTTTTGGAGGTTAGCCAATTTTCATAGATTTTATCCCTTATGATTTGAGTGTATATTTAATGTATACAGGGTGCGGCAGAAAAAAGTGGGCCCCTGAAGTTTTTCGCCGTTTTTTCAGCAAACGTTTGGGATTTTAATATGGAATTTTACAGCTTTATTTACTGAAACCTTCTACATCCAACTGCCAAGTAAAATGTGATTCTGTTGAAAAACGATGAAGTTATAGACTTTTTAACATTTTCAAAAACTGGTTACACGTAATTACTGTCAATGACGTCACAGTGACGTTTTGATAAACATCAATTTATATTGTTTATAAATTATCACTAAATTATCATTTCTTTAAAGCAATCGCCGGCTGCCCACCGGATTCATCTTCCAGCACGACGACGCGTCAGCACACACAGCGCGCAACGCCGTGCAGTGCACAGAACTGGCTGCGGGCCAGCTGTCAAAATATCATCACAAAAGACCAATGGCCTCCAAATTCCTTGAATATAAACCCAATGGATTATCGCGTATGGGGTGCAATGTTAGAGGCTTACTGCGCGTTTAAAACAAAGCTGAAAACAAACGCCGAACTCAAGGAAGCGCTTCAGGTTATCTGGGGCAACTTGCCACAGGAACCGATCGACAAGGCTGTAAAAGATTTCCTCAAATAAGGCTGGTGTTGTAGCTTGGAGCTGGTGGTGAACACTTCGAACATTCGCAGTGACAATGGAATTCTGGCATTTGATCATTATTTAACTGTGTTGTTTCAAAGATGTTATTAAATTGGTGTTGTAGCC
>Ga0209367_1007660_pt1 | contig 14851 bp, 14 predicted proteins | sample WorMetLIZISLAND2_FD_187412 | JGI IMG/M metagenome (GOLD analysis project Ga0209367, IMG submission 187412) | Marine gutless worms symbiont microbial communities from Max Planck institute for Marine Microbiology, Germany - Olavius geniculatus... ... | reverse complement strand
GGTGTGGGACAACCCTGCAGGAGTTAAGCCACGCTGCCCTAGATAGGCAGCGGTGGGCAGCGATAGTAACAATGGCGTCAGACACCAACGGGCATTGAGCCCACGGTTGTCGATGATGATGATGATGTATATTATAGCCGCATAAACATACAAAAATTATATAGGCCTACGACTGTAACTCAGCGTATAAGTTAAGTAACCAGCCGGCTACCACATAAAAACTGAGCTTCAAAAGTTTATAAATTAGGCTAGCTCGTAACCATGGCGCATGCATCTTACCACTAATTTTCGAGACGGATGTAGCTCGCGAGCTTTTTGAGGCTTCTCGTGAGAGTGAAGCACGAGTGGATTTCGAGCCTCGAGAAGAACGTGAAGCTTTTGACCCACGAGATGACGCGGAACCGGTGACAAAACAACTCAATGCACACGCCGCCCAATCAGTGGCTTCGTGGTGAAGGGAGGGAGGAAGAAAGCACCTGCCTCTCCCCGCCATTGCATTTTAAGCTGACAGAAAATTGTCTGAGAATCTTTTTGTCCGAAACTTTTTGTCCAAGAATGCAAAATTCGGAGTTAAAACTTTCCTTTTTAGAAAAAACTTAGGAGCTAAATTAAAATTTAGAGTATCTTTTTTTGTTAGAAATTTGCAGCGGTCTGTCTCAATTTCGTCGGAAATTCAAATTGTTATGCCCGTCGAAAAACTGCATCTTCCTGACACGCCTAGGCTATTCACCCACGACGCCACGAGGCTATGCACCCAATATACGACTAGCCTATATATCGCACAGTTATGCGACTGTACACGACAAAACAGGTCAACTCAGCCTGGCCATCCCTTCGTGGGTAGGGCCGTCTGGCAGTGTAAGCTGGAGTCTGGCTGAGAGCTAAGAAAAGTAAGCTGAGATCGGTGCGGACTTATGGGCCTTCTTGGTTTGGGGCGGACTTCACACTGCGGCATGCTGATCAACAGCAAAGTAGTATTTTATTCTTCAGTTATTTTAAGTTCGGCTAGGCTCATTCTCAGTTTTATACCTGATCAGAGGCGACATATAAGCTCTTTAAAAAAGGCAAAGGGTAAAGTCCAGTAGCCTACTTGCTACAGCACTTTTTACATGAGACGAACTCGTGGCCAGAAGCGCTTTGACAATCTTGGAAGTGGAAGCTGATTGGCATGAACTAATGATACCGCAGCGCACTATGCGGCCATCCATTGCCCGCGTTAATGAACAATTAGACGCGTGGTTTAAGCTAGCAGACATACCACCGCCCCAATCAGCCACACTAGGCCTTCATCCCGTAGCCCGTAAGCTACTACTCATTTCCTGTCTCACGGAGGGCAGGAGGCTGAGTTGGCCTGAGCACACAGCAGGTTAGCAACTTGTTCAAGGTTGCTTGCAAATGACAGCAGTGAGAATCGAAACGCAAACTGAAAGTTACCAGTCGACACTAGCCACTTCCTGGCCACTTGCACCTACACAGGCAGGCAGATGTGAACAACTTGCCCAGAGTTGTTACTTTGTAGTGCACCGGCTGGGAATTGAACCGTGGACCTTTCGGTCTTGTATCCAACGCCCTAACCGCTGAGCCACCCAGCTTTTGACTTGTTCCGGTTGCACATTTTTATTTCATGTTGTTGTTCTTGGCTGAAGTCGATTATACAATAAGATAAAACTGATGACGCAAATAATATTACATCGATCCATTAAAAGCAATCGACGCCAGCGTTAACCTTTTTATGCCTAAGCTTTTTCGGCAGCCTTCCCAGCCTAAGAGGGAGTCGATTGGACCTCCTCCACCAATAGTCGCAATTTGCTTAATATTTTGCGGCATTTTATGCATCTATGGATTTTAGAAGAAAACAGCAGAACTGTCTGATATAATTTTTTGGGTAAGAAAGTAAGTAAGTAAGTAAGTAAGTAAGTGAAACATTAATTTATATAGTGCTTATGGTTAAAATTGACCGTTTTTGTCTCCTGTCTGACGTTGAAATATATTTTAACTTAAGTAGGCCTATTTTGTTGCAAAAACGCATTAACTAGTCAGATAAACAACAAATAAACACGAAAACTGAGAAAATGCCGTTAATTATAATTTTCAGCACACAGCAATTAGCTAATTTATCGGTTTTATCCGACACATTCCAGAATCTGAAAAACCTGCTTTGTCAAGGTAAGGTAGTGTGTAATATGTCAGAAAATGCCTTTGGTGCTTAGGAACAGAACACAAAATATATTGGTGGTATCGGCGCAGTACAAAGAAATAATTCTTTAAAAACCGCAGGGTAAGCATAGGAGGGTTAAAAATCGTAAAAAGAAGGAATGAGGAGGGGGTTCACACATTTCGTACACGAAGACCAGAGCGACCAGACCATCTGTCTCCCTTTCTGCGTGATATCAGGTTAGGCCTACTATAGCTTACCATCATTGGCTGAGTTGGCGCGAGAAGATGCCTGCAAGGGCCGCTCGCTTTCTGCAGTCACAAAAACATCACAACTAACGCTGAAAAATTCGTTTGAAAAACGTACTACGTTTAAAAATTTTGAAAGTCCAAAATTTTAGGGTTTTAGATGTTTAATTTGTTGCACAATATTATTTACACTGCAAATCATGTTTAATTTCGTATTTTACCGGTATTCGCAATTTTTGAGTTTTTGCGTGACGTCGTCGTCCATTAAACGAAAAAATTTAAACAAAAGAGCAAACTGTTGAACAGGATGTTTCATTCCGGAGCTTAATTTCGTGTCCTGCCTAAGCCTATAGCAGATTACAATAATTTACCGGTACCAGTGCTAGCGTGCTACGGTGCTACGCACGTCACAACACACACCACTTCTGTTTTAAATTTTATTAGGAAAAAATACACTCATCACAAAACAGGATCCGCGTCAGTCCGCGTCCGCAAAAAAATCATGCGGATCTGGATCCGCGGACTGGCTCGTCCGCAGTCCGCACATCTCTGTCGCCCTCATACTGCATGATTTCTCGCGCTACTTATGCATGGCATAACGGAATGATAACTTAGCGGATGCACACACAGTCAAACGTCACCAAACGAACGACAATATACTACAGCGATCTCAACTGGCAGGTGACGCTCCGTACCATAGATGTTAAAAACATTGATTTGCAAATAAAAAAACATTAAAAAACATGTCTTTTCCCCTTTAAAAACATTTAAAACATGCATAAAAACATTAAACTATAGTATTCATTCAAGTAAGAAGAACCGTCAATACGAATCAAATAATAGGTTTACTGCTACAAAACACTCGCTCTGTCCAGGAAATGGACGCTAAACGCAATTTGACCACGAGAAATACATTATTTTGGACGTTTATGTTTTAACAACAACAAAAAACACGACATAAAAACACCAAAAACAGACATTTTTAAAACCCATTAAAACATGGTTTTAAAAAAACTTTTATAAAAAAACATAAAAAACATTTTTACATCTATGCTCCGTAGCTCTGAGATGAGTTCTGTATTACCGACCATAGTGTAAGTGTATAATAAACACTATCTGTAAAATATTATAATTTTGTAAACTATGAAGTTATTTGGTTATTTATTGCCAAATGATTTTTTTTAATCAGAAGCCTTAACTTTATAGGCGCGTATCGAGCGATAACTGAACTGAACTGACGCGGGTTAGTTTTCGACGAACTGACAACATGGGCGAACAGAGCGATCTCGTTGGTCATTCGTTGACGCGTACGTGCGCGTAGTCATCTAGCCACCGACGTTGCTAGACGGGGCCTACTGTAATGCGTTGCTGTTTGGCCATTGGCCAGTTCGTTAAAAACTAAACCATTGACCTCAGTTCAGTTCAGTTCAGTTACATCGCTCTGTACGCGCCTTAACAAACGGCCAATATTTGCCTCATCTTAAGTCAAACTGAGCTCTGATTAGGTCGAAGCTGTCATACGATGGTGACAGTCGACATCGCATTTATAAATTTGGAGGCGCGACGCGTGACGGCAATACAGGCATTTTACGTCTACGGCGTTATAGGGTGTTTACACGATCCAACAAACGTCCAGCATTAGAACGTGTATTTTGAATACATTTGCTGGATCGCGTAGACACCCCATTACGCTATAGGGATTTATCCGTTTCGACGAAAACACAAGATATGATCATCGATCTAACCTTTGATTGTGACGGATCCTCCCCGCTTCTGTGAAGACTTCCGCTTCTTCGAGTTCCCTTTCCGGTTAGAGTCTTCTTGCTTCGACGACCGCCCACCCATCACAATTATATCACCCTCACCCCAGCAGTATACCAACTGCTGCTACAGCGTAAAATACCCGCACCCCTCTCATCCCTCGCTCATTCTCAGCGCTTAACCCCCCTCCCTACCTGCCGTTCACATATCAGTGTTTTTTTTTGGTTTTTGCGATTTTTTTTATAAAGTTTTCACTGTTGTCTAATTTATTCTGCCATTGAGATGTTTACACTACACGCGAATGTAAACACGGATGACGTAATCGATCAGCTGATAGCGCCGTGGTAACTGTGACGACACGCAGTTAGACTTAAAGCGTAAGATAGCCTATTTAAGAACAGCAGTGGTCAGTGCACCAATAAAATCCGGTAATATGGTAGTTAGTTACGTTATGGTCTAAGTCAAAATATGGAAAAGAACGATAGATAAACAAAGAGCCTCGCTGTCGCTAGGAGAGCCGACCGTACTGCCTCACAAGATGCAAATTTTGGAGGAAGGAGGGCCGGGACTCGGGATCCGTATTTGGAGAAAAATGTCCATGGTGGGTCGGCGACTGCACCGAGAAAACTTGAATATGACGTTGGTAAGCTGTAGGCTATCAATGAACTGTTGCGGCGTGGCCACAATTGGCAATGCAAGTTTTTAGCTAGGGCGCATGCATGCAGTACCCCCGTCAGGCCCGTGGAGAGCCACAGCGCAGCCCGAAGTAACATTTTGCGGGGCCCCTCTGGGGAGAACATTAAAAATTTTTTTTTTATAAATGGCGCATTACGGCGTACTTTAAATTTTTGAGCAACGGCGAGCCCCCCCCCACAAACGTCGCGGGGCCCGAGGTAACTTATACCCCGTTTAAACGATCGAGCAAACATCAAGCATGCTCGATGGAAACCCAAATGTAGACCTAGGCTTAGCCCACAGCTGATCACGTGTTATATAAGCCTTTCAATCACAACCCGCCCGCCCTCCTAATTAGCATGCTAATTACCATAGCTCGTCGAGCTGGCTGGATGCCCCGTTTACACGATTGAGAAGACGTCGAGCAATTAGCACGTGCATTTTGAGTTTGCTCGATCGTGTAAACGGGTTATTACCCCCGACGACCCAACTCTCCCCTTTCGACGGGCCTGACCCCCGTTCGGGTATAGGCGGTAGTAGGAGTCAGAATGGGTACCACAGGGTAGCGGTCAAACACACGATTTGCTTCGTTGGAACTCACAGTTAATGTCTACTCTAGATGTTATATACTGAGACCATTAGCAATCAGTATGCAAACTACTGTATACGACGAAGTATTATCTTCTGCACTCGAGATTCTTCAGACTACAGGCCTAGATAAACCCACCATCAGTCTGGTTTAGTTTTGTGTTGTTAACTTACGTGTAAACTACTGCTGTTTTATGTGTGCTGTAATAATTATAGATTACGTTTATAGTAGTAATAACATGACCTACTGTATTAATGATGTAGTAACACATATATGATTTTTACGCCTGTCTGTCCGTCCGTCAGACGGGTGGATAAGTCAAAAACGGTGCAAGCTAGGATCACCAAATCTTCACCGTCGGCTGCCTGGAAGACTCTAGTTTCAGCATCCGTAAAGCTTTTCTGTAAATTCGAAGGGGTCACCCCGAATGACGACTATAAATGAGAAGGGGTAGGAAAAATTTGCGACTTTTAGCCAATAAGTCGCTGTAGGCCTATCCCAATAACAGTGCGAGGGCATAGGTTACTATTAATCACTAATAGGAAGTCATACACTGGCTCTCGATTGCCACCGAATTCGATGACCTTGGATGACCTTGAACGCTAAAATAGGGGTTTTTGTGGATTCTTAGCAATTTCGGGCTGCGAGACACCTTTCAAGAGCAAATTGCACCGAAATCAATTGAGACAGACAGAGAAGCTGCGTACGAAATTTTCAGCATTGAATGTAGATTTCGACGGTTCAATTCTCGACTTTCTAGGTTCAAAGAAACCTGCACAAGAGGGCATGAAATAACGGTACCCCCGCAAAAGTCGCTATTTTTCCGATGTTGGCCAGTCTTTCGTGAAAACGGTTGCAGATAAGCATGGGCATGCTATAGGTTTTCGCGCGTCTCGTGAGCATTAGCTCAAATTTCTTATTACCAGCAAGTCTGCAACACTCGTGTAGACTAGAGTGCAAAATCATAGTCTAACGCTACCATGTCAGATTTGGAGAGGGGAAGTTATCTAAAGATAAAATCATAAGATGATAACATCATAAAAATGACTTAAAATCACGGCAAACAACATATAAATCACATGTCAGCATAACTAAGGTAGCAGCCAATGCGTCCTTCACATCACAATGCAATTTCCCTCAGGGTCAACAGAGTACAATATACTAAGTTGACAAAATAAACAAATTTTTACACCAAGAATTTAACAATTCACACAAATCGTGACTCCAATGGGTCGACAAAAATATTCTGTGAATTAATAAAACTTTCTTTCAATAGAGGGAGAAAAATTGAAGCTATTGAATCTCATTTGCAATAACTGGTGTTCAAATCTAACTGCATCTTCATCCCCTTTAAGCAGCATTGCCATATTATTCCCCCATATCACATTACACTAGACTCGTCTGGGTTATAATCATCCTTATTAGCCAAGCAAAATGACGTAATTTTTCTCAAACGATGAATACCCACATTTGCAGCAACAATTTCGACAATGAATGAGGGGTCCTCTCTCATTTTAGACAATTTATGGCGCCAAAATATCTGTGAAAATGCACCCATGATGCTGACAGTTATACTGTTTACATTTTAAAAAATTCCTATTTTAACACTGAATAAATTGTGTACACTGTCACCGCAACATAACAAACACAAATTTATTACAATAGGACTAGCACGGCATCACAAAAAATATTTGTATTCAAAGATTATTAACCTTTACACCATTCATAAGTAATTAGGGTCGTCTTCATTTACTAAAAAGATACCATGCAAAATCTGCTCCCGTAACACATGAAGAAAATTATAATGATCAAATCCCTACACTTGCAAGAACTGAGTAGAATGGAAGGCATCTGCCACACCCTGTGTAACTGACTATAGTGAACCTTGTAAGTCACAACAGAGAACACACCGTAGCCAAAAAAGTCAACAACCAGAAGGTATGATAAAATTGTATAATAATAAAACTAGCATCTACAAGAAAATAAACTAAGTTTGCACGCAAAAGTGTACTGACTAATATTTGAGCAGCCTCCGAATATTTGCCAGCACACTTTTGCGTACACAGACACTACTTATACGTCATACTAAAATGTCACTGTCACTGGAAACAGTTTGAGTATGCAAAAGCATACTGGGAAAATATCCCAAAATCACTCATCAAGCGACTTCTGAATATTTTCACCGTATGCTTTCACATGCTGCAGTGCCGCCTGTGCATCATAGTGCTTTGCCCTCATCTCACACAACTGATTAAGTACAAACACCGCCTTTGCTCGAGCAAGATCTAAAATGCACAACAATAATTTAATAATGCGAATGAATTATTGTAAGAAACAGCATCAAACAATAGATAAAAAATGTTACTGATAACTATTAAAGAAATGTTGAAAGTTTACCAAGCTACATAGCATCATAAATCAGCTCTCAACAAGTCGACATCGTTGTAAAAGTTTATTTTACCACAGTTACATAGTAACTAGAAAAGCAGTCAGAGACCGCAGACCTCCACCAATGCCATGTTGTTCGCCAGGTGCCATATTCGGTTTGACAGCGGTTTCACTTATGCCCCATTTAAAGCAATGTTAACGAAAATTTCAAAGTGATTCAGAATCCAGGATTCCTTCCGGATCACCCCAAAAATTTAATCACTTGTAGTTTTTGCCATTCCCGACATTCCCTGAAAATTTCAGCAAAATCCTTCCATAACTTTTTGAGTTATCTTGCTGACACGCAGACAGACATACAAACAAACTCTGGCAAAAACATAACCTCCTTGGCAGAGGTAAAAATATTTAGCTTACCTTCACTGCTTACTGATCCATCTTTCTCTTCATCATCTGTTTTCCCATCATCGTCACCAAGACCATAAAAGTCTTTCATCTCTTCCGCCAACTCTAGAACACACCCAGAATGAAATCAATAATCAATGCAGCAACATACCAGAGAAAAATGTTACTGATAACTAGTAAAGAAAACAAAATAAATTTTTTAAATTTCTAGTCTGCATAGAAAGTTGACCAACTAGCAATCACTTGATAAATGTTGAAGGTGAAGATATAACTCTTCATGGAAAATTCATCTCAGAGCTACAGAGCGTCACCTGACATATGGGATCACACAGCCACCCAAAACAGGTGAACTTAACCCCAGCCAGTGCTTGATTTACCTACTCTGAAGGGATGGAAGGCTGAGTTGAACTAGGCGATTGGTCACATACCGAGTCATTAGCCCATCCTGCCATAGAGTAACTTTGATGATAGCAAAACAAGCAGAAATGAAATCCCCCTAACTGGCATCATTGAAAAAGTTTATTTCATTACAATTAAAACTAAAATTCACCTTTGCCATTGTCATCATCATCATCATCATTGTTTGCATCATCCGCATCATCATCACTCACCGTATTCCAGTCTGAAATTACATCAAATCGCACAAGAAATTTTACAATTTTCTAACATTACTTCAAATTATATTCTCATCGAGAAGTTTTCCATTTCTCTGGAAATTTCAAAGCATCGTTATTTGTCAAACTAAAAGCAAGCGTATAGTTAACCTTACCAGTACCGATCACTGTCTGTGATTATGATGACATCATCAGGCAGCGACATGTTATCAATCTCAGAATCTGAAGAAATTTCACTCATCTTACTGCGTTGCTGACACAAAGCAGAATGAATGCTCTGCACAAGTGCAGCAGCAACAGGAACGCTCATTATGTATGCAAGCGTCTCTTTAAACAAAGAAGATCAGTTGATTACGTGCATGCTGCTGCTGCTGCTGTGGCATTTTCACAAATAAGGCCTACAGAGCAGACCCGACGCTCATTATGCAGAAGATGCCATGTTCACAAAGAGTGCATTGTCTTGCAAGTCTAGCCCAGCACTGCAGACCCTTCAGAAAAATAAAAAGCATTTCAAGACCATAGCTTAGTTAAACTTTTCATTTAGTACATACAGCACCATCACCTATAATTTTTCTGTGGTTCCAAAAGTGCTTCTCAAAGCTTTTTCAATGTATGTTTATGTAATCAAATAATCTGGAAGTCTACTTTATTAAAGTCTACTTTATTTTGTTGCGGTTTTTCCAGAAATATCTCTCAACGAATCGAATGACTTGGATGAATTATTTGGTAATAAACAAAACATCAACGTCGATGAAGGTATTTTTTTACTTTCCCTTTTGCTAGAAGGCACCAGCGTCGCTTGTTACTGTAGTCAGTAGTTCTGCGTAGAAAATAAGTAAACAGGTATTGGGTACCAGCTTAGCTAACCACACATTAAAAATTGACACACCCCAATCCATGATTGCATCACGGCTTGTGCGGTAGCAACAAGCTGTTGTATAAGAATGTGCAAAGTCAATGGGAAGGCCAAAATTTCGACCCCCCACAGCTCCCACACTTTTCAACCGATCTTAATGAAACTTGAAACCAAGAAAGATATCCGGGATATGACCCCACACACAAAATTTGGTTGATGTGGGACGACGGGAAAGGGATCTGTGTAGGGAGGGCATTTTGTGTTACTTTTTGTGTTCTATCTTTTTTTGTATTCTTGCTTACACCTACAGGTCACACCAGAAGACCGATCACGACCTTTTATGGCTCAAAACGCATAAAGTACGCCCTTTTGGGGGTCTCGATGATAAAAAATAATGTTTGGGGGTCAAAACTCCCCAACATGATTTTTGGGGGCCTGAATAGGCATTTTAAGTCAAAATTTGTGAAATTTGCAAATCGCAATATCTCGAAAAGCACTCACTCGATCAACACGAAATTTGAAGGGGAATTTCAGGTGCACAAATGGACTTCGTGGGTGGTCCTGCATTACAAAATTATAATTCAAGATGGCGGCAGCCGCCATCTAGGATTTTTGTACAAACATCAGTAACTCAGACGCCGATTGACGTTGATGAATGAAATTTTGCAGTGAGGTAGATGGCTGCCACCGGAAATAGACAATTTGACCAAAATGGACAAAAATAATAAATTCAGGGTGGCAGCGGCCGCCATTTTGAATTTCATCTTTCGCTCATAACTCGTTTACTATTGTACATATTTGCACGAAATTTGGCAAGTGTATTACGCTGGAGGTCCTACATGCAAGTATGCCAAAATATTGAACAAAAATTAAATCCAAGATGGTGGCGGCCGCCATCTTGGATTTTTGCACAAACAGCAATATCTCGGCCGCCAATTGACGTAGATAAAGAAAATAATTATGCACAAAATAACAGAAAATGATGCGAAATACGAAGTGCAGAAATAACTGTGTATGATGATGGCACTACCTCAGAACCAATCAAGACATTGGACGAGGTCTATTTATCATCACAACTGCAACTCATTTGTTTTGCAGCATTGATTTTGCATGCTATACTCAATGACATTACCACCAGCATGATAATGCCAGTGTTACTGCTAGCATGCAGTCAATTCAAACACTTGCAATATTACTTGCTCAACAAAACTGACGAATGGCATAAACGCGATGCCTTTAGACAGCCTGTAATATCAGCCAAAATAACTTAAGTGGTCCATAAAAATGTGCCACTTTCATTTTTTGAATAGTTTCGTAAAACACTGGTCAATTTTATTTAGTTTTTGGCATGTGACATGAAGAAGAAACTTCACGCAAATGACTGTAGTTTAGGCCACCTCACTTTAAGCCTGTCGCTACACTACCTTGTGAAACGCACAAGTTGTAGGCATTTACAACAGTGAATTCATACTGGACAGTGTACACATTGACTCCGAAATGATTAACTGAAAAGTGACAAACATGAATTGCAGTTGTTGTATCTCAAAAAGTCACCCATGTCACGTCACATCATCTTTATTACAGCATGTGCTCAGAATGTCCTCCTCAAGCAAGAATGCAAGTGGCAAACATTGACACCACTCCAACAGCAGGCTAAATGACCTGCATTTTACAAGGTAGTGTGGAGATAGTAATAAAATGAGGTGGCCAAAATCATGGCCATTTGTGTCGAGTTTCTTCTTAATGTTGCACGCCAAAATTTATTAAAATCGGCCCATGTTTCACGGAGTTATTCAAACATAATAGTGACACGTTTTTTATGGACTATGGTGTAGATAGATGGGATGTAGTCAAGCCGACAGTTAGCACATTCACAAGCATGTAAACCAACACACTGAATAACTGCAAGGTCCTAGAAATAACTTTGCTAATATCACAACATGCTAAACACAAATATGATGATGACAATGATCAATGTTACCAATCAGTCAGTCAAGCAGTGAATAAAAAAGAAATCAATTAATAAATTACTAAAATACAGTTACAGAAAATGATTTATAAGATTTCAAAAACCCAACTGAAAAAAAACATAGCCATGCAGACAAATTGGAAAACAAAAATCAACTAAAAAACAGCCTGAGAATGCTAGAGTAACAGCAACGTTGCTCAACTTCCAAAGAAAGTAACAGTGCTAGATGGCTGAAATGTCAATACATCAATACTGGTTCATAAATAAACATTATTGTAATTATCTGTACGGTGTTAATACTACATGACAGCCAAGCTGCAGGCTGCATGTCCTTACACACCGGAAGCCTATGTTAGTTTGCTATAGCACATGGCACAAAGTCTGGAACTGCTACTAGATTAGACAGCAGTCCAGACATTCCACACGAACTTTCTTCTTCACAGCAATTCACGGGCAGCCATGTGCAACTGTTGATCAACAGCAATTATCAATATAATACAATATATACTAAAAACAGAATAGTTGCATTTTGGATGGCCTAACAAGTTAGGTGTACCATAAATAAATATATTATAAATATGCTAATGACAATAATACTTTTGTTTTAATACTTTTAGCTACTAGTTTTAATTTCTGCTGACGGCAGACCAGAGATGCACAGATATGGATCTGCAAATATCTATTTGCGGACATCTGCAATTTTTTGTGGATATGGAGAGTGTTTTTGGCCTATAAAAATGTATTGCGCTCACACAGTCGCAACTCACAAGTGACAGTCCACAGCAAAGTATATGAACAATACGTGTCGTGCATTGTATTTACTTATTTAGTTCTTTGCTTTCATGTAAACAGCAAACACGTTCATCCCACAGATGACACAGCAGAGTGGCACATACCGTTTGCATAATCTACAGGCTGTGGTTCATCCACTGCAGTTACTTACTTAGTTTGAGAAAATGAAGAATAAAAACGACAAAGAGAAATTTTATAAAAATATAAAGATATAAGTAGTCAATATAATTAGCAGATGCGCCAGCATAATATCCATGTATATATCCACAGAATGGCTTTTAAAGTCAAATATCCACATCCATCCATGGATATATCCATGGATATGTGGAGGAATATTCCGTCAGCTTAGTCGATTCCGATATAGTCTTTTACGACACGCGCATTTCGTCTTGTATGAGCAGAGGGGGGTCCCATGTTAATTTTGAGCAAAATTTTTGTTTTTGAACTTAGGCCCACAAAATTTGGTGGGCTTGTAGCCCTGCCCGAGGGCTTTCCTAAAATGCCAAAAAAGTGGACCAAAGTTCACCGATTTCGGGCAATAGTTGACCAAAGTTCAAATTTCGACCCCCAATATCTCCTCCCCCAAGGGGTTTTTGGCGGCAATTTTGACATCGGGCGATAGGGGGCCTTAGGCTCGACTTAAGTTCCAAAATTCGGGGACCCAGCCCTAAACCCCAATTTTTGGGGAATTTTTTTTCGGAGATTTGGGATTTTTCAACTTCAACCCCCGGATTCTCGAAAACGAGCTCCGGAACGCCCACTTTTTATTTTTTCTTTCGATAGGCCGTCCAAAGTGCTTTTGAAAAAAACGAAAAAAAGTGGGACATGTCAGGAGTAGATTTTTTGCCAGGGGCCCCCGAAGTGTCACACCCCCCATAATTTTAGGGTTTTGACGCATAACTTTGTAGTTTTTGAACTTTGGCCCACAAAATTGTGACATATCGTAGACCGTTCACGGATCTTTCCACAGTTCCGAAATATGTGGACCAAAGTTCATCGATTTCGAGAAAATCGGGACCATAGTTTGAAATTTGATCACTTGACAACTTTTTTGTTTCTGAACTTTGGCCCACAATATTTGGGTGTCTTGTATTCCTTCCCGAGGGCTTTGCAATGAGGCCGAAATATGTGGACCAAAGTTCACAATTTAATCACCCAATAACTTTTTTGTTTCTGAACTTTGGCCCACAGAATTCTGGTGGCTTGTAGCCCTTCACGAGGGCTTTCCAAAAACGTCAAAATATGTGGACCAAAGTCCACCAATTCGAGAAAATCAAAGTCATCCTCAAAATTTGACCCCTCATAACTTTTTTGTTTTTGAAATTTGGCCCACAATATTTGGGCGTCTTGTAGTCCTTCACGAGTGCCTTCCAATGACGCCAAAATATGTGGACCAAAGTTCACCAGTTTTGAGAAAATCGGGACCAAATTTCAAATTTTTACCCCCCAATATCTGCTCCCCCAAGGGTTTTTGGGGAAAATTTTGTCACCCCATGATAGAGGGCCTTAGCCCCTGCTTAAGTTCCAAAATTGGGGGACCTAGCCCCATCCCCCAATTTTTGGGGAATTTTTATCCGAATTTTGGTGTTCCGACCTGGCCAACTCCAGGCCAACGCCACCTTTGGCAAAACCATGGAACAACTTCGCAACAGGCAAAATATTCACCTGCGCTTGGAAATTACCCCTGATACAAAATTCTTGGCGCTTGGCATTACCCCCCTCGATTCCGATCACGCAGAGTGTGGAGGAATATTCCGTCAGCTTAGTCGATTCCGATATAGTTTTTTACAACACGTGCATTTCATCTTGTATGAGCAGAGGGGGGTCCCATGTTAATTTTGAGCAAAATTTTTGTTTTTGAACTTAGGCCCACAAAATTTGGTGGGCTTGTAGCCCTGCCTGAGGGCTTTCCTAAAATGCCAAAAAAGTGGACCAAAGTTCACCGATTTCGGGCAATAGTTGACCAAAGTTCAAATTTCGACCCCCAACATCTCCTCCCCCAAGGGGCTTCTGGGGGCAATTTTGATATCGGGCGATAGGGGAACTTAGGCTCCACTTAAGTTCCAAAATTGGGGGACCCAGCCCTAAACCCCAATTTTTGGGGAAATTTTTTTCCGGAATTTTGGGGTTTTCCAACTTCAACCCCCGGATTCTCGAAAACGAGCTCCGGAACCCCCACTTTTTATTTTTTCTTTTGATAGGCCATCCAGAGTGCTTTCGAAAAGACAAAAGAAAGTGGGACATGTCAGGAGTAGATTTTTTGCTATGAGTCCCCGAAGTGTCACACCCCCATAATTTTAGGGTTTTGACGCATAACTTTGTTGTTTTTGAACTTTGGCCCACAAAATTGTGACATATCGTAGACCGTTCACGGATCTTTCCACAAATGTCAAAAACTGTGG